>Ga0255336_100340_pt1 | contig 83759 bp, 80 predicted proteins | sample MeOH1_35cm_T3_17_FD_189102 | JGI IMG/M metagenome (GOLD analysis project Ga0255336, IMG submission 189102) | Sandy soil microbial communities from University of British Columbia, Vancouver, Canada - MeOH1_35cm_T3_179 | ecosystem: Engineered > Artificial ecosystem > Sand microcosm > Unclassified ... | reverse complement strand
CATAAAATCAGTCGAAACGCCCAGTGCGCGCCATTTCCATGAGCCGGGCCACGCGTTCTTCGGTCGCAGGATGGGTGCTGAACAGGCTGGCTATGCCGCCGCCGCTGAGCGGGTTCATGATCATCATTTGCGCGGTGGCCGGATGCTGCTCGGCGGTGGGAAACGGAATCCCGCTCGCGTAACGGTGGATCTTGTCGAGCGCCGAAGCGAGCGCCTGCGGGTCGCCGGAAATCTGCGCGCCGCCGCGGTCGGCTTCGAATTCACGTGCACGCGAAATCGCCATCTGGATCAACGCACCGGCGATCGGCGCCAGCAGCGCGACCGCAATGCTCGCGATCGGGTTCGTAGGCCGACCGTTTTCGTCGCGCCCGCCGAAGAACATCGCGAAGTTCGCCAGCGCGGAAATGGCGCCGGCCATAGTGGCCGAGACGGTCGAAATCAGAATGTCGCGATGTTTCACGTGCGCGAGTTCATGCGCCATCACGCCGCGCATTTCGCGCTCGGACAATACACGCAGAATGCCGGTGGTCGCAGCAACCGCCGCATGCTCCGGATTGCGGCCGGTGGCGAACGCGTTCGGCGCATCTTCATTGATCAGGTACACGCGCGGCATGGGCAGGCCGGCGCGCGTGGAAAGCTCGCGCACCATGCGATAGAACTGCGGCGCGCTGGTTTCGTCGACTTCCTGCGCGTTGTACATGCGCAGCACCATCTTGTCCGAGAACCAGTACGAAAAGAAATTCATTCCAAGGGCGATCACGAGCGCGATCGTCATGCCGCGCGACCCGCCGATCATCCCGCCGATCACGATGAAAAGGGCCGTGATCGCGGCCATCAACATCGCGGTTTTGACCCAATTGAACATGTCTGCAACTCCTTGCCCTAACGCGGGGTTCATATCTGCGCCACATGATCGCGGCGCCTGATTGTAAGCGAAACGTTAGATATGGGCGCGCGAGGAAAATTCAATCATCTCGATGCAGTGGCGAGCTTGACACCCAAGCCGACAAACGCGCCGCCGACGCCGCGGTCCAGCCACTGCTTCACCGACGGCCGCCCGGAGAAGCGCCGCGTCACACTGCCCGCGACCCACGCGACAAGGCTGTTCCACAGCGTGCTCATCACGACGAACACGGTGCCCAGCGTGAGGAAGGCGAGCGCTTTGTGGTCGCTGCCGATCGCCACGAATTGCGGGAAGAACGACACGAAGAACAGCACCACCTTGGGGTTCAGCACGTTGGTCCAGAAGCCTTGCAGGAAAAGCTGCCGCAACGACTTGGACGCACCGGCCGCGCGCGCTTCGCCCGCCGCCTGGTCGGCGGCCGGTTTGGCGAAAATCAGCCGCACTCCGAGATAGATCAGATAAATAGCGCCGACGAACTTGATGACGGTAAATGCGGCGGCCGACGCTGCCAGCAGCGCGGTCAAGCCGAACGCACAGGCCAGCGAGTGAACGCAGCAACCCGCGGAAATGCCGAGCGCCGACATCAGACCCGCGCTGCGGCCTTGAGCGACGCTGCGACCAACGATATATGCCGTGTCCGGACCGGGCGTCACGTTCAGAAGAAAGACCGCGACGACGAAAAATTCGAAATGGGTGATGCCGAACATGGGAATCCTTGAAATGCGGGATGTTGCACGGAGGATTCTAACGCGCGGCCGGCTTGTCCAGCGGGGCTTGAACATCGGCCGAATGGACGATGTTCGGGTCATGCGCAAGCGTGTTACTTTGCTTCGGGAAGTTGAAAGCGTTGTCCCACGGCCAGCGCCGAGCCGGCCAGGAATTCGCGCACCGGCAGGCGTTTACCGCCGGGTTTCTGCAGTTGCGTGAGACGCAGCGCGCCTTCGCCACAAGCCACGACCACGCCTTCGGGCGTGACCTCGGCAATCGTGCCGGGCGCGCCGCCGGCTTTTGTATCGGCAGGAATCGCGCCCCAGATCTTGATCGACGTGCCGTCTTCGAGCGTGCCGACGCCGCCGGGGAACGGGTCGAACGCGCGCACCTGGCGAGCGAGCACGGCCGCCGGGCGGCGCCAGTCGAGCGCGGCTTCGTGCTTGCCGATCTTTTCCGCGTAGGTGACGCCGTCCGCAGGTTGCGGCGTGGCCGCCAGCCTGCCGGTGCGCTCCAGTTCGATCAGCGCCTCGACGATCAGCTTCGCGCCGTCTTGCGCGAGACGGTCGTGCAGCGTGGCCGTCGTGTCGTCGCCGGAAATCGCCGTGCGCGTTTCGGAGATCATCGCGCCGGTGTCGAGGCCGACGTCCATCTGCATCAGCGTGATGCCGGTTTCGGCGTCGCCCGCTTCGATCGCGCGATGGATCGGCGCCGCGCCGCGCCAGCGCGGCAATAGCGACGCGTGAATGTTGATGCAGCCGAGCGGCGGAATATCGAGCACTTCCTGCGGCAGAATCAGACCGTAAGCGGCCACTACCATGACGTCGTGCGGCGTGGCGCGCAGTTGCCCGATCGCGGCGGCGGCTTCCTCAGGATACTTGCCGGCGCGACGCAGCGAAGGCGGCTGGGCGACGGCGAGTCCATGCTCCTGCGCGTAGCGCTTGACCGGGCTCGTCTGCAGTTTCATGCCGCGTCCGGCGGGCCGGTCCGGCTGGGTGAGCACGAGCGGCACCGGAAAACCGGCACCGTGGATCGCGGCCAGCGCGGCCGCGGCGAACTCCGGCGTACCGGCAAAGATGACGCGCAGCGAATGACTCATGAACGGGGGCGGTAGGCGAGGTGAACGCGCATTACATTGCGTGGGCGAGCTTCTTCATCTTGCTCTTGATGCGCGTCTGCTTCAGCGACGACAGGTACTCGACGAACACGCGGCCCATCAGGTGATCCATTTCGTGCTGGATGCACACCGCGAGCAGGCCTTCGCAGTCCATCTCGAAGGTTTCGCCCTTCTCGTTGAGCGCCCGTACGCGCACTTTCTCCGCGCGCTCGACATTGTCGTAAATGCCCGGCACTGAGAGACAGCCCTCTTCGGAAAGCTTTCTTTCGTCGCTCGACCAGATGATTTCCGGATTGATGAAGGCGAGCAGTTCGTTGTGGTCGTCCGACACGTCGATCACGATCACACGCTCATGCACGTCCACCTGGGTCGCGGCGAGGCCGACGCCTGGCGCGGCGTACATGGTTTCGGCCATGTCCTTGACGAGGCGGCGGATGCGGTCGTTGACCGCTTCGACCGGCTTGGCAATCTTGTGCAGCCGTTTGTCCGGGTAATTGATGATGTTCAGTAAAGCCATGATTTCGAGTGTGATTTTCAGGCGCCGCTGACCGGTGGAAGGCTCGCGTTGGCCATTCGGCCAGGTTGTGGGCTCATCGTATTACGCACAGGATAGATGGTGTCGAACCGGTTCGATTCAACGCGCCACATGCGCTAGACGACGAGCCCGCGCGGGTGGGCGCGGCGCTGCAGTTATTTCGGATGATGAAAATTTTAGCATGGCGCCCGCCTGCCCGCTGGCCCAGTAGGAGGATCGACACGCAATGCACACCTTGCCTGCAACCGACATTGAACTCGCCGCGTGGCTGCGGCTTTCACTCGCGCCAGGGCTGAAACCTGCGGCACTGCGCCTGCTGCTGTGCGCTTTCGGACTGCCTGAAGCGATCTTCGATCAAGCGCCCGAGGCACTCGCCGCGATTGCCGGCGACGCCGCAGCACGCGCGGCGCTGGCGCCGACCGGCCCCGAATTCGACGCCCAACTCGACGCCGTGATCGCGTGGCGTGAGCAACCCGGCAATCAGATCGTGACGCTCGACGACCCCGCTTACCCGCCGGCGCTGCTGACCATGCCCGATCCACCGCCCCTGCTATATATAAAGGGACGCTTGAATCTGCTGCATACGCGAGCGGTCGCCCTCGTGGGTAGCCGCAGCGCTACCCCGCAAGGTGTCGAAGACGCGGAGCGTTTCGCACGGGAGCTCTCGGTAGCCGGCGTTACCGTCGTCTCGGGGCTCGCGCTCGGCATCGACGGCGCCGCGCATCGAGGCGGACTGGAAGGCGTCGGGGGCACCGTCGCCGTGATCGGCACGGGCGCGGACCTCGTGTACCCGTCGGCGCATCACGCGCTGGCGCGGCAGATCGCGGTACAGGGCGCGATCCTCTCCGAATGGCCGCTCGGCACGCCTGCGCGTGCCGCCAATTTCCCACAGCGCAATCGGCTGATTGCCGGGCTCGTCAGCGGCGTGGTGATCGTCGAAGCGGCGATGCGCTCAGGTTCGCTGATAACGGCTCGACTCGCCAATGAGATGGGGCGCGATATTTTCGCGTTGCCCGGCTCGATTCACGCACCGCTGTCGCGGGGGTGTCATCGCATCATCAAACAAGGCGCGAAGCTGGTGGAAACGCCGGACGAGGTGCTGGAAGAACTGGGTTTCACGCGGCGGGAAGCACCGCGGGCGGCTTCGGGTCCGGCGCATTCCATTCTCTGGAGCGATGCCGGTTCAAGAAAGGCGCCAGCGGTAAGCGGCGCGACAGCGGTTCGGCCGAAGCCGGCAACGGCGCAGACGGCAGCGGCATCTGCCGCCGACTCAGCAACCGCCCCGAACCCCGCGCCGCCCCGCCGACCGGTCGATCCCGAAGCCGAGCGCCTCCTCACCGCACTCGGCCATTCACCCACCACGCTTGAAATTCTCGCTATCCGCACCGAGATGGAAGACGCGGCCCTGCAAAGCACTTTGTTGCAACTCGAACTTGCCGGTCAGGTCACCGTGCTGCCCGGCGGCCGCTTCATGCGGGCAAGCCACGGCTGACCCCGCATTGACCGGGTTCGGCGACCATTCGGGATCGGCCATGCTACATTCGCGCCAAAGCACCTGACAAAAGTACGTAAGGAACCACCATGCCCGCGCTGAATCTCGACACCGACCAAGACCGGATCGCCGAGCGCGTCAACGAATCCGAGACGCTGTTCGTTGCCTGCCTGTGCGCGGAATGGTGCGGAACCTGCCGTGAGTATCGGGACGCGTTCGACAAATTAGCCGACCGGCACCCGGAAATCTGTTTCGCATGGATCGACATCGAAACTCATGCGGACCGCTTCGACGATCTGGATGTGGAGAATTTTCCGACCATACTGATCGAAGATTCGGTTACGACGCGGTTTTTCGGCACCGTGCTGCCGCAGGCGGCGATTGTGGAACGGATGTTGTCTGATCTGACGGCCCTGCCCGGCGTCAGCGGCGCGCCCAAACTGCGGCCCGCGCTGACCGCCGCCTGATTCGGCCGCCGGCCTGGAAGCCAGGCAGCCCGGGCGTTGCGGGAGGCGCACAAGGCGTTTGCCGCCGCTTGCCCAATGCCTGAGCACGCAATTATGATGGCGCGCTTTATGGCACTTGACACGCCGGTTTCGCGGCGTGTGCTATAAAGCGGTCGTTAATGGGTCGCAAAGGTCGCAAACGAGGGTCGCGCTGATTAAAAGCGCACTCACGGCCATCAACCCTGATCTACCAACCTCACATCGAGTCATGTCCAAAGCACTGATCATCGCCGAAAAGCCTTCCGTCGCGAACGACATCGCGCGCGCTTTGGGCGGCTTTACCAAGCATGACGAATACTACGAAAGCGACGAGTACGTCCTTTCCTCGGCAGTCGGCCACCTGCTGGAAATTGCCGCGCCCGAAGACTATGAGGTCAAGCGCGGCAAGTGGAGTTTCGCCAACCTGCCCGTCATCCCGCCGCACTTCGATCTCAACCCGATCGCCAAGAGTGAGTCGCGCCTGAAGGTGCTGACCAAGCTGCTCAAGCGCAAAGACGTCGACCGTCTGATCAACGCATGCGACGCGGGGCGCGAGGGCGAGCTGATTTTCCGCCTGATCGCGCAGCACGCGAAAGCCAAGCAGCCGGTGCAGCGCCTGTGGCTGCAATCCATGACGGCCGGCGCGATCCGCGACGGCTTCGCCCGTCTGCGCAGCGACGAAGAAATGCAGCCGCTCGCCGATGCGGCGCGCTGCCGCTCGGAGGCGGACTGGCTGGTCGGCATCAACGGCACGCGGGCCATGACCGCGTTCAACAGCAAGGGCGGCGGCTTCTTCCTGACCACGGTCGGGCGGGTGCAAACGCCCACGCTCTCGATCGTGGTCGAGCGCGAAGAGAAGATTCGCCGCTTCGTCCCACGCGACTATTGGGAAGTGAAGGCGGAGTTCGTCTGCTCGGCCGGCTTCTACGAAGGCCGCTGGTTCGATCCGAAATTCAAGCGCGACGAGTTCGATCCGGAAAAACGCGATTCGCGTCTATGGGCGCTGCCCGCGGCCGAAACGATCGTCGCTGCCTGCCGCGGCCAGATCGGCACCGTGACCGAGGAATCGAAGCCGTCCACGCAACTGTCGCCGGCGCTCTTCGACCTGACCAGCTTGCAGCGGGAGGCCAACGGCCGCTTCGGCTTCTCGGCGAAGAACACCTTGGGCCTCGCCCAGGCGCTCTACGAAAAGCACAAGGTGCTGACCTATCCCCGTACCGACGCGCGCGCGCTGCCGGAAGACTATATGGATACGGTCAAAGAGACGCTCGGCATGCTCAAGGAGAGCAACAACTATCTGCCGTTCGCCAAGCAGGTGCTCGACAAGGGCTGGGTGAAGCCGAACAAGCGCATCTTCGACAACTCGAAGATCAGCGACCACTTCGCCATTATCCCGACACTGCAAGCACCGAAGAATCTGTCCGAACCGGAACAGAAGCTCTACGACCTCGTCGTGAAGCGATTCCTGTCGGTGTTCTTCCCGGCCGCCGAATACAAGGTGACGACGCGGATCACAGAGGTGGTCGGCCATCACTTCAAGACCGAAGGCAAGGTGCTGGTCGAACCGGGCTGGCTGCAGGTGTACGGCCGCGAGATCAGCGGCGAAGACGCGAACCTCGTGCCGGTGCAGAAGGACGAGAAGGTCAAGACGGACAAGATCGCCGCGCAACAACTGGTGACGAAACCGCCCGCACGCTACAACGAAGCCACCTTGCTCTCGGCCATGGAAGGCGCCGGCAAGCTCGTCGAAGACGACGAGTTGCGCGAGGCCATGGCGGCCAAAGGGCTCGGCACGCCGGCCACGCGTGCGGCGATCATCGAAGGTTTGCTGGGTGAAAAGTATCTGATTCGCGAAGGCCGCGATCTGATTCCTACCGCCAAGGCTTTCCAGCTCATGACGCTGTTGCGCGGTCTCGGCGTGAAGGAACTGACCGCGCCGGAATTGACCGGCGAGTGGGAGTACAAGCTTTCGCAAATGGAACGCGGCAACCTGCCGCGCGACGCGTTCATGCAGGAAATCGCCCGCATGACACAGACCATCGTGAAGCGCGCGAAAGAGTACGATTCCGACACGATCCCGGGCGATTACGCAACGTTGGAAACGCCGTGTCCGAATTGCAGCGGTCAGGTGAAGGAGAACTACCGGCGCTTCGCCTGCTCGAAGTGCGAGTTCTCGATTTCGAAGATTCCGGGCGGACGTCAGTTCGAAATTCCGGAAGTCGAAGAATTGCTGCAGAACAAGACGATCGGGCCGCTGTCGGGTTTCCGCAGCAAGATGGGCCGGCCGTTCTCGGCGATCCTGAAGCTCTCGTTCGACGACGAGATCAAGAACTACAAGCTCGAATTCGACTTCGGCCAGGATGCCGGCGGCGAAGACGGCGAACCGCCTGACTTCTCCGATCAGCAGCCGGTCGGCGCGTGCCCGAAATGCAAGGGCCGCGTGTTCGAGCACGGTATGAGCTACGTCTGCGAGAACTCGGTCGCCAATCCGAAGACTTGCGACTTCCGCTCGGGCAAGGTCATCCTGCAGCAGGAAATCGCCCGTGAACAGATGGCCAAGCTGCTCGAAGAAGGCCGCACGGACCTGCTGACGAACTTCAAGTCGTCGCGTACCGGCCGGAACTTCAAGGCGTTCCTCGTCAAGCAGAACGACGGCAAGATCGGTTTCGAGTTCGAGAAGAAGGAGCCGTCGGCGAAGACTGCCGCGAAGACCGCGGCGGCCAAGTCGGCTGCCAAGGCAGCGGCGGCGGAATCGGAGACCGACGAGGACGGCGCGGCGGTCGCGGTGAAGGCCGCGCCGGCAGCCAAAAAGGTGGCGGCGAAAAAAGCGCCCGCTACCAAGACCGCGGCGGCCAAGAAAGCGCCCGCCAAGAAAGCGGCGGCACGCAAAACCGGCTCGTAATCGAACCACGGCTGGAAGGTGAATCGCTTCCGGCCGGGTTCATTTGCGACTTGCCACGAAAAAAGGCGCGATCACTCGGTGTGATCGCGCCTTTTTATTTGTTCGCCAGAAAGCGCCCCTTGCGGCGTTGCCGGCTTTCTCAATCCGGCATTTAAAGCGGCGACAAAGCCGTGGGCCGGTTGCGGGGCGTCGTCTTTGCCAGCGCCTTCGGCAGCGGCGATAACTCGCTGTCCAGCAGGCGAGAGAGCGGCTCAGCACCGTCGAACGCCTCCGGGGGCATGGGATCCGCCGAATCCGGCGCCGTCGTCATGACGGTCCGGCCAAGGCCGTCCTCCTTGATCCACTGTTCGCCCAGCAGGCTGTTAGGCGTCTGGCTGAAATGCTCAACCAGATGGTCGATGAACGTGCGCACCTTGGCCGGCAAGTGGCGGCGGCTCGGATAGGCAATGTTGATCTCGACCTGCGGCAGCCGATAGTCGCCGAGCAGACGCACGAGCCTGCCGCGCGTCATGTCGCGGCCGATCAGATAGCTCGGCAGGATCGCGATGCCCATGCCGAGCAACGCAAACTGACGCAGCATCTCCGTGTTGTTCGCGACGATCACGTTCGACGGACGCACGCGGACCTCGCCTTCCGGACCGGTGAACACACGCTCGTCGCCCCAGTATTCGGAAGGCAGGCTCAGGCACGGATGCTCGAGCAGATGCTCCGGACGCGTGGGCATGCCGTGCTTCTCCAGATAAGCCGGCGTGGCGCACACCGTCATGCAACCCGTGGTGAGACGCCGCGTGACGATGCTCGCGCTGCGCATTTGCCGCGCGATCACAATGCCCACGTCGAAACCTTCTTCCACGAGATCGACCTGGCGGTCAACGAGCGTGACGTCGGGAATGACTTTCGGATAGCGCTCCGCGTACGTCTGGAGCACGGGCGCGAGATTGTGCAAGCCGAACACGACCGGTGCGACGATTCGCAACGTGCCGACGGGTTCGTGATTGCGCGCGACCACCATCTGCTCGACGTCTTCCAGTTCGTCGAGAATCTGACGCGCGCGCTCGAGATAAACCTGGCCGGATTCGGTCAGAGACAAGCTGCGGGTGGTGCGATTAAGCAGTCGCGTCCCGAGACGGCCTTCGAGGTCGGCAACGTGACGGGTGGCAACTGCATTGGAAATATCCATCGCGCTCGCAGCGCGGGCAAAACTGCCGAGATCCGCCACTTTGACGAAAACTCGCATCGACTGCAAATGATCCATGGGACAACTCCTGCCGTGTTACTGCTTCCTGACAATTGGTGAAAACCAGTGAAGCGAACTTGGAATTCTCCTACGACTCGCGCAATCGTGTGGAAGTTGCCCGCAAAAGCGGAAATATTGTCGATATTTGCGCGACTGTGCGCCTTAACATGGTGCACGATCATCGATTGTTCCGCCAAAAGAAACAATCTGCTGCAATGCACCTTGTAGCGCCATTTTTGCGCGAACAGACGTCAAAGGGTGTGCCGACGTTGCGGAATCAGAAAATATCGCCACGCGATCGAACCAAAAGAAAAACCGCCCGAAGGCGGCTTTCATGCGAAGTGAATACTCACGTGATCAGGCGGCAAGCTTGCCTTCAAGCGCACGTTTGGCTTGCGTCAGCGCAGGCGGCAAGCCTTGCTGCAATGTGTCAAACAGCTCGGCGTGCAGGGCCAGTTCGTCGCGCCAGGCCGCGTCGTCTACCGAAATCACCTGCTCAAACTGCTCGCGACTGAAATTCAGCCCGCTCCAGTCGATGTCTTCGTAGCGCGGCGACATGCCGAAAGCATGCTCCTCACCCTGAGCCGCCCCCTCGATCCGGCCAACCATCCAGCCGAGCACCCGCATGTTCTCGCCGAAACCCGGCCAGACGAACTTGCCGTCCGCGCCCTTGCGGAACCAGTTGACGCAGAAGATTTTCGGCAGCTTTGCGCCCAGTTGTTTCAGTCGCTCGCCGGTCTTCAGCCAGTGACCGAAGTAGTCGCTCATGTTGTAGCCGCAAAACGGCAGCATCGCGAATGGATCACGGCGCACCACGCCCTGCTGGCCGGCCGCGGCGGCGGTGGTCTCCGAGCCCATGGTCGCCGCCATGTAGACGCCTTCCACCCAGTTGCGCGCTTCGGTGACGAGCGGCACGGTGGTGGAGCGGCGTCCGCCGAAGATGAACGCGTCGATCGCGACGCCCGTCGGGTTTTCCCAGTCGGCGTCGATGGACGGGCATTGCGAAGCCGGCGCCGTGAAGCGCGCGTTCGGGTGCGCCGCCTTGCGACCGCTTTCCTTCGCGCTGGCCGGCGTCCAGTCCTTGCCCTGCCAGTCGAGCAGATGCGCAGGCGCTTCGTCCGTCATGCCTTCCCACCAGACGTCGCCGTCGTCGGTCAGGGCGACGTTCGTGAAGATCACGTTTTCCTTCAACGTCGCCATTGCGTTGAAGTTGGTCTTTTCGCTCGTGCCCGGCGCGACGCCGAAGTAGCCGGCTTCCGGATTGATCGCGTACAGGCGGCCGTCCTTGCCCGGTTTGATCCACGCAATGTCGTCGCCGATCGTGGAGATTTTCCAGCCGTTCAGACCTTCCGGCGGGATCAGCATCGCGAAATTGGTCTTGCCGCACGCCGACGGAAACGCCGCCGCGACATGATGTTTGCGCCCTTCCGGCGAGGTCACGCCGAGAATCAGCATATGCTCGGCCAGCCAGCCCTCGTCGCGGCCCATGGTCGAGGCGATGCGCAGCGCGAAACACTTCTTGCCGAGCAGCGCATTGCCGCCGTAGCCCGAGCCGTAGCTCCAGATTTCGCGCGTTTCGGGAAAGTGGACGATGTATTTGGTGGCGTTGCACGGCCACGGCACGTCTTTCGCGGCCGCCGCGAGCGGCGCGCCCACCGAGTGCACGCACGGCACGAACTCGCCGTCTTCGCCCAACACGTCGTACACCTTGCGGCCCATGCGCGTCATGATTCGCATGTTGGTGACCACGTACGGACTGTCGCTCAGTTCCACACCAATGTGCGCGATCGGCGAACCGAGCGGCCCCATCGAAAACGGCACCACGTACATGGTGCGGCCGCGCATGGCGCCTTCGAACAGGCCGTTGAGCGTCGAGCGCATCTCGGCCGGAGCGACCCAGTTATTGGTGGGCCCCGCGTCTTCGCGTTGCTGTGAGCAGATGAAGGTGCGATCCTCGACGCGCGCCACGTCGGATGGATCGGACCATGCGAGATAGGAATTCGGGCGCTTCGCGGGATTGAGTTTCTTGAGGGTGCCCGCTTCGACCATCTGCGCGCAAAGCCGGTCGTATTCTTCCTGCGAGCCGTCGCACCAGACGATCCTGTCCGGCTTGGTCATGGTGGCGACCCGCTGCACCCAGTCGACTAGCTTCCGGTTTTTGACCCACGCGGGCGCCTCGATAGTGGGCTGTCCTTCGAATGAGGGATGGTTCATCGACTTGTCTCCGTTTTGAAAGCAATAGAAAAACGGTACAAGCCCAGCGACGCTGCATGCGAGAGGCATTCAATTCTTCACGCCGGGGATGCTGCCACCCGACGTGCGATCGTGCAGGTCATTCCGGGCCACACAGCCCGTTGAGCGGAGGCGCCAGCCGACGGGGCTTCTGCAACCGTCTGTAAAGCGGCTTGCCTCAACACGCAACAAACTGTTAAAAACGATGTCAATCGGCCTTGCCGTGCGCTGCCGTTCATTCTGTGCGGTAGCTGCTACGGTAAGGCATCCAGCCAGACCGGCATGTGACCTAGGTCACATGCTGGGACAGTCAGCATAACACTCCGTTCCGCACCACCAAGGTGCGTCGCAAGACACATACCATGAAGATTGCCATCCTCGACGATTACCAGGACGCCGTTCGCAAGCTCGACTGCTTTCAATTGCTGGCCGACCATGAGGTCAAGGTTTTCAACAACACCGTCCGCGGTCTCGGCCAACTGGCAAGCCGCCTTTCCGAAGTCGATGCTCTCGTCCTGATTCGCGAACGCACGCGCATCACCTCACAACTGCTCGACAAATTGCCGCGTTTGCGCATGATCAGCCAAACCGGCAAGGTCTCGAGCCACATCGATCTGGCGGCTTGTACCGAGCGCGGCATTGCCGTGCTGGAAGGCACCGGTTCACCGTTCGCGCCCGCCGAGTTGACGTGGGCTCTCATCATGGCGGCCCAACGGCGGATTCCGCAATACGTAGCAAACCTTAAGCAGGGAGCCTGGCAGCAGTCTGGCCTGAAGACGTCCGCGCTGCCGCCGAATTTCGGCTTGGGCCAGGTGTTGCGAGGGCAGACGCTCGGGATTTGGGGTTACGGCAAGATCGGTCAACTGCTCGCCGGATACGGCAAGGCATTCGGCATGAACGTGCTGATCTGGGGTCGCGAGCATTCGCGCGAAGCTGCTCGCGCCGACGGTTACGGCGTGGCGGAGAGCCGCGAGGCATTGTTCGAGCAGAGCGACGTGCTGTCGCTACATTTGCGCCTGCACGACGACACGCGCGGCATCGTCAAACAGGAAGACCTGATGCGGATGAAGCCCACCGCGCTGCTCGTGAATACGAGCCGGGCCGAATTGCTCGACGAGAACGCGCTGGTGAATGCACTGTCGCACAATCGCCCGGGGATGGTCGCCATCGATGTCTATGAAAGCGAGCCGATTCTGCAGGGCTACAGCCTGCTGCGTATGGAAAACGTGATCTGCACGCCGCATATCGGCTATGTGGAACGGGAGAGCTACGAGCAGTACTTCACCGCCGCGTTCAATAACATTCTGGCTTTCGATGCTGGCGATTCGGCCAGCGTGGCTAATCCGGAAGCGTTGCAGGGCGGCCGCCGGCGCTAAGCGCCCGGCTCTTTCTTTGGCGAGCGAGTTTCTGCGGGCGCGCCGCTCGTCACCGTGAGGATTCGCACCGCCGGTGCGCAGTTCAGCGCGCCGCTTCGTGCGCGCCGGCTTCCAGCAGATCGGGCATGCGTTCGAGGAAGGTCTCGCCATCGGCGCGGCCGAGGTTGTAAGCGTGAACCATCTGCGAGGGACTTGTGTAATCCCAGCTGGAAATCGGCACTTTGCGCGACGGCTGCACATAGAGCCGTTGCTGTACACCGTGCGGCACGACGAACATCTGCGGACGCGGATAGAGGCGCGTGACCATTACCAGCACGTAGCCCGGCGCCTCGGCGTCGAGCGCGCCGACCGGTACGTTGTCGACCATCCCGCCGTCCAGCACCGGCCGGCCGTTGCGCCGCAGAACCGGCGTGAAGGGCGGCGTACTCGACGATTGCAGGATCAGATCCGCCAGATCCTCGACGTTCGCGCAGTCCTGCGCGCGCACGAACTCGGGATGAAAGCCGAGCGTCTGACCGAGCGTGGGATGCAACGTCTTGCGCACGTACTTTTCGATGTTGTACGCGATCAGGCCGGCGGCCACCGCGCTGCGCGCACCGAGCCAGCGCGGCAGATGTGACACGCCGATGCGGATTTCCGGCGCGTCGGCGAGCGTTGAAAACTTCTCGCCGTAGATGTCGAGCAGTGCCTGACGGTAGATGCGGTAATGCGGAAACACTGACTCGCTACGCAGCAGGTTGCCCCAGTAGGCGTTGCGGGTGTTGTGACGCAGAGCGTCCTCGTAATAACGCATTACCCAGTCGGAATCGCGCGTGTAGAGCATGCACGCGGTGGCAGCGCCGGCCGAAATGCCGGTGATTACGCGCGGCCGGATCCGCAACTCCGGCTGCACTACATCCCAGAAACCCGCCTGCCACCAGCAGCGATTGCCGCCGCCGGCGAATACGACCTGATCGAACATCCTGATTTTTCCTCTAATGCGGGTCTCTGGCCCGTCGTTCTAGTCGAGCAATGCGTAGGTCGTGGTGGCGTGGACGGCCATGTTGCCGGATTCGTCGAAGAGTTCGACCTCACCGAACACCAGGTTGCGGCCCATGCGCAGCACCCGGGCGGTGATCAGTACATCGCCCTTGCGCACCGTGCGCATGAAATTGATGTTGAGCGAGACCGTGCTCATCGGCTTGAAGCCGCCGAGCGCGGCCGAAATAGCGACGATCATCGCCGTGTCTGCTGCAGCCATGAAGACCTGGCCGCAGATCACGCCGCCCGCATGACGCAGTCCGCCCGAAAACGGCAGTCGCAGCGTGGCGCTTTCTTCATCGACCTTGACCGGCGTCAGCGTGAGGGCACGGACCCACGGCGCGAGGATGCGGTCGAGCAATTCGATAATCTCTTTGTCATCCATGGCAATCCCCGGTCGAAAACCGCGCGAGAGTTCGCGCAGCAAGGCGTCCGCGACATGATACCGGGACGATACAGGCAGCGCTTTTTTCACGACAGAGCGCGTACCGAGGAACGCCTCGAGGCCGTCGATGCAAATTTTTTTTAAGAAATCTGCTAAGGGGACTTGGCAAGTCCGAAAAATTTCTGCATAATTTCGCTTCTGTTGGGGGCGTTAGCTCAGTTGGTAGAGCAGCGGACTCTTAATCCGTAGGTCGAGTGTTCGAGTCACTCACGCCCCACCAAAGAATTCCCTTCAAAATCAAGAAGCTATGCCGCTCTAGCCAGCGGCATTTTTTCTTTCTGCTCCCCGCTACTTGACCAAAACTTGACCGTGCCAGCATGCGCGGCCAGGTGACTGGGGGCGAGGTGGGCGTACTTCTGCACCATCTCGACGGTTTCCCATCCTCCCAGCTCCTTCAGCACCATCAGCGGCGTGCCGCGCTGGACGTGCCAGCTTGCCCACGTATGGCGCAGATCGTGCCAGTGGAAGTCCTCGATACCGACCGCCTGACAGGCCCGCTCGAAATCCCGCGTGTCGATTTGCTGGATGCGTGCATCCAGCCCCTCTCCGCGTGTGAAAACGAGTCGCTCCGCCAACTTCATGCGGCGAGCCAGCACGCCCACTGCGTCGTCATTCAAAGGCACCGGGCGGGCACGCTTGGATTTGGCCCCTTCATGCGTAATCCACGCATTGCACTGCGCCAGATCGACTTGGGACGGTGTGAGTCCAAACAACTCGGACTGACGCATACCCGTGGCGACCGCCACAATGGTAGCGTCACGCATCCACGGCAACCGCAGTGCCTTGATAAGCGCCGCGATAACCTCAGGCGGTTCCCAGCGGACACGCACATCCGGCTCGAAGTACCGGGGGAGCTTGGGTACCCGGTCAATCCACTACCATGCCGCGCACAGATTCAGCAGACGCTTGATGGTTGCGATATACCGGTTGCGCGTACTGCCGGTTAGCGGCTCTACGGGCTTGCCCTTGACAACCCGATGCGTGGGCAACGAGTCCGTGATTTCATCTGCAGTTAAAGAACGAACCGGTCGGCCCGGGAACTGCTCGCGCCAGTACGCGACATGCCGCAACTTGGTGGCGTAGTCGCGCTGCCCCTCGCATTCCCGCAGGAACCGCACGGCGGCCTCCTCAAACGTCCTGTCCGGAGTCTCACCGAGCTTGTCCTGCCGCCACAGATCGGCTTTCCGCCGGTCGTGGTATTCCTGCGCGGCCTTTTTGTCCGCAGTGTCAGCAGAGCGTCTAATTCTCTGACCGCCTGGCGTGCGGATGTCGAGCTGCCAGATACCGGATTTTTTATCTTTGCGGATTGACATTGATTCTCTCCAGCGACCCGCATCGATAGCCGGGTTCCATTGTTCTTGGTTTCGCAGAATTCGGCAAGCCGGGAGGGCAGGACGCGCCAGACACGCGACCCCGGCAACCGGAACCCGATGTGCTTCCGCATCGAGAAGACGGTGCTGTACGACAGTTGCAGTCGCTCAGCGACTTGCCGCAGGGTCAGGGCTATGTCGTCGCTCACGGCTTGCCGCCCCGCTTCCCGTATTTCCGGGCCTGCTCGGCAAGCGCGCGCTTTTTCGCCTCAAGCTGCTCGCGCCTTGCCTGGGCCTTCTGCGACTTTTCCGAGACGAGTCGCGCCCTGGCAGACCTGGCCATCTCCAGAAGTTTCGTCAGCCGTTTGAGGTGCTCCGCTCCAACCCCGCTGAGTCCGGGATGTTCACCGCAGCCGCTGAGCAGAGGCCAACCATTACGCGAGGTGTTTGCAAGCGGCAGAACATCGCGAATCTGCTCCACCTGCAGGCGTCCGTCCCGTACCGCCCTCTCCGCAGCCCTCCGTCTGCGCTCGGGATCAGCTCCATACGAAATGCGCCAGGACACCGGCTGCCCCATTGCAATTGCCTGCGCAACAAGACGGCCATAGGCTGCCTTGAACGCCATGCGGGCACCCACCTCATCCCCGTGGTCAAAGACGGTCTTTGCGTTCGCCCAAGCGTCAGCAATCTGGCCTGTCCAGACCACCGTCTCTCCCTCGTCGGCGGCCAGTACGGCGATCGCCCACGCCTCGTCGGCCTCCAGATGCTCATCACGGCGCGTTGGGAGATACCGCAGGATTGCAGCGGGCGTCGGCGCAAAGTTGCTTACGTCAACGTGCCTCGCAAGCGCAGAAGTCACCATCGCCAGCGGATACGGCTCAAGCCTGGCCCACCATTCACCCAGCACCTCAGCGTCGGGCAGCGGCTGGTGAACGGTGCGGAATGTCCGGGAAAGTGCCGCCAGAAAATCAGCTTTTTCATCAGGCGTCATGCCGAGCTCTCCATATCGATGATGGTCGGGGCCACGCCGACACCAAGAAATTCCGCTGCATTCGCTGCGCTGACGGCAGCGAGATCGTTTTTCGGGTTGACGCGCGGCGGATTCCTGTAGTTCGCAATAAAGCGATCGATCTGGTCGGCGCTGCGCAGGATCAAACCGATACCGTCATAACGCTGGCCGCGCTCGTTCAAGCCCATGTTGTGCGGCGTCAGACTGCAGCCCCGGATCGCCCGACAGAGATCATCCGGCGAATAACCCATCGCGAGTGCCGCCTTAATGGACTTGCGCCGGGTGTCATCGAGTTTCGATCGCGGCGAGCCCATGGTCTTCTTCCAGAAATCGAAGACTTCCACGATGACGTCGCGATCACCTCGCTGTTCCTGTTCCTGTTCCTGCTCCTGCTCCTGCTCCTGCTCCAGTTCCTGTTTCTGCTCCTGATTCGCCGATGCCTTCCGGCAGGTCTTCAGCGATGCCCTCGGTGCCAGGCCAAAAACCGTATCGAAAGCCATTCCGAAAGCCTCTCCGATCGCATGAACGTTGATCCGGAGCGACGCCATGGCTTCGCGCTTCAAATCACACTCAGGAATCAGCTCCCACTCCTTCGCCCACGACCTCACGACATTCGGGGACTGTGGAGGGTTGCATCTGAGCGCGTTGGGCACCCACACCACACGGGCAGCCCAGTCCGCCTTCGCCATGCCCTGCCCAGCAATTTCCGCGAACACCGTATCGAAGTCGCTGAGATCCCAGCCAAGCTCCTCCGCCATCGCTGCCCGCCCGCTACGAAAAATGCCGGGAATGTGCCGGGTGTGAGGGCCTGTTAGCAGATAAACCCAGAGTCCCTGCCCACAAGGCAGAATCGGCGTCAGATGGCAAAATCTCTCGTCACCCCACATGCGGACTTCGATACGGCGGTAAATGGCTTTGGACGTCAGAAAGTCCTCCGCAGGAAAATGGGAAACGGCACGGCGATCAGTCATCAATCCCTCCCCTGCCGAACATCGACACATGTAGCACCAGGACTGCGCAGTTGAAGAACGTATTTCGTCCCATTCCGTCCACCATAGCTGGATAGCGAAGAGCGAGTAATGCCCTCAACCATCGACCAATTTAATTAGCAAACCGAAATTGATGGAACAGCCATCCCTCGGTTTTCCCGATGAAAAAACTACTTGTGGGAGACTTGACGTGTGCGAGGGGAACGGCGGATACTGCGGGTTCCAATCGACAGTATTGTGTCCTCTTCGGCGCGACGCTCCCTAGCAGATCGCGTTCTACATTCAAAATCTCCTTGGGTTGCTGACGTCAACTCGACTAGAAGGCATCAGACCTTGTTCAATGCCGGTGCGTCGCTCAACCGAGCCAGCCATCCAGCAATATCGGTTGTCAGCGCAAATTTCCCCTTGCGGCCCTCCAGCTCAAAAACCCTGACAGGCAGCCTGCCTTCGCGAAGAGCTCGGCGAAAAGTCACCGCAGATCTGAACCCGAGCGCCCGACACAATTCGGAGCCTCCTATCAGCGGACCAAATTGACGGATCAATTGCGTTTCAAGTTCCAAGCCAGTTACACCTCCCTGTGCTAACTCGCGATCGTTCGCGGTATTTGAGTATATTTTCCACATCTGATCCGAACCGTGGTCACAGTTAATTGACCAATTACTTGTTCCAGGCGCCTATGACGACGACCACCCCGAACGATGAAATTGAGATTTCCGATGCCACTCAGGAACAAATGCCTGGGGAGGAGGAGGCTCTCGCACAGATGTTGGAAACGTTGCTGCAACAGGGGCAAGGTATGTGGATTAAATCGGAACCCAAACCACGCCGCCGCGGTCGCCCGAACAAGTCGCTCATCGAAAAGCTGCAGGTTCTGACGTGGTACTACAAGGTCAAATCGCTTTGCCCGCAGGATTGGAGCGATGCGCAACGTGACCGGGAATTTGTAGGTGTTAGCAGGACCAGCCGCCGAAAAATATTCGAGCGAGTCCTGCGCGATGGCTGGTACCCAAGAATGTCTGTCGAACGCAAGGCGAACTTGCCAACCAGGGGCTCGGTATACCTGATTGATGCAGTTGATCAGACTAGGGGATTCGATGGTACGAAGGCACTTATCGAGTCACCGTTCTGGACGATGTTCGGGGGAAAGACGTTGGACCTGAAAGCGGTTCGGCTAAGGCTGAACGCATTACTTGATCGCTACGGGCTTGCGCGGCTTGAGAAGGGTAGCCTCACGAAGATCGTTGACCAGCGCGTTCACAAGATTGCAGAGAACTCGCAGCGAGCGATATCCAGACTGTCGCTTGCAGGCGTTTATGCCCATTGGCTGCAATTTTCCCTGACTCGCGTTCCAGACAGACTGGATCGGTTGATGATCGTGGGGCTGCTGCTACGTGAGTCGCTGCTGCTCTCCTATGTTGATATGGCTGTCATCCTGAGCCAGATTGTCTGGGACGAGGTTGCGGAATTCGCCAATCAACCTTGGATGCAACCACTGAAAGACGAGTTCACCGCAACAGTCAGTGAATATGTTCGTCGCGGCCACGTCCAAGCATCAGATGAGTTGAGTTTGTACGATAACGCTTCATTTATGGCTGTTTCCGGCTACATTGTCGGGCGGGATAGCAGCTTTCTGAGCAGATCAACGAACCAGTCCGAAGAAGATCGATGGGCTGAAGGCTTGAATGCGGCGTGTGAGCGGATGTCATTCATGGCTACTACCCTACACGGCCCATGGGATGAGTGATCTGTGTGTCCCGGCGCATGGATCATACAGGCCAATCAAATGGCGTATACCACTCGTCCAACTCGATACGTTGACGCGCGACAGCCGCTGTCCATCCGCCTTTGCCCCAGAAAGTCTCCGAGGGCAACCTTGTATGCCACGGATTCGTTTTGTATGCCTTCGAGCAGCGCAACGTCATCCACAGACGCCCTGCGTATAGAACGTCCAGTCATTGCACCCTTCCGGCCGCGCGACGCTGGAAGACGATGTCTGACACAGCGGGCTCGAGCGGCGATCTCACCGCATCGATTCGACCTCCCGCATTTTTATCAAACGAGATCAAGATTCCGCTCGGATAACGAGCTTCCCCGTCCTCTTTCAGCTGGAACGAGTTCCAAGCGCGGCTTACTAACACCCCCCTGAGCCCATCTCGTTATACAGAAGTGTCATAGCCGTCGCGCAAGATCTGGATGGTGATCACAGCATCCATGACTCGCTGCATGCCAATCCACAGTGTCTTCGCGCCCGGTTCGCCGTCGCTCTTGCGCCCGAGGAATCCGCCCAGCGACGCGACCATCCGTATCATCTGGTTGAGCGTCGGTGTTTTTTTCGGACGCGCCTTCTTACAGAGCACGTGAGCGCCGTGTATCTCGTCAGCCGCGAAGAACAACGACGCGTCCAGCTCCGGACAGGTTCTGCCGACACGCATGAGCCGTGCGATACGCCACGATACGACCATGTACAGCGCGAGCGCCTTCTCCACCCGCTCCATCTGTGAGAGTTGCAGCGCCTCAACCCGACAGGCGTTCTTCAGGACGTTGAAGAACATTTCTATTTCCCACCTCGCGCGGTACCAGTCAACGAGTTCGATGAGCGCATGCGCATCGCCCGCTTCGCGGTTGGTCACAAGACGCCAGATGACGGGCTTCACACCCGCTGGCGCATCCACTTCATACGCCTCGATGCAGGTGAGCGTGACACCGGCACGCCCGGGCAGCGTGACGCGCTGGCTACGCAGTTCCTGCCTCACTTCACGCGCCTTCTGGCCGCTGCGCCCCGGCAGCACGAAGCTGATGTGGCCGAGCACCTCACTGGCGTGCACCGTCTCCCATAAACTCGCTTCGCCCTTCAGGGCACGATTGTGCTGCGAGCGCATCAGCCAGTCCGCCGGTTCACCCAGTTCCTGCGCACGCTGCATGAGCGCGGCGATGTCGCCTTCACGATCGGCCACATACACCAGTCGCGTGTCAGGCAGGGCCCGTGCCTGTTCGGCCACGATCTCATAGCTTTCGATCCACCGCACACTTTCCCTGACGCCGCCACGCCTGCCGTTTGCATCGCGTGGCTCGCGCGCCCACATCCATGCGTTCATCACACCCAGCGGCTCCCGATCCGGTGTCACCGCATAGGTCGCGTGAAGATACATGCCCACCTGTGCTTCAAAACTGAGCGGGCCGGCCCCATCGATGTCCTGGCCGTTAAAGTTCAGCTCTGTCGTATCGGCAATGCAAAGCACCACCGGCAACTGCCCCATGCGCGTCGTGGTACGGTCCCAATGCGGTTGCATCATGTCGCGCCAGTCGATGCGCTCATTGCCCAGAAAGCGATATGCCGCCGTCGTCTCGGCCCAGCCTTCGCACGCGCCCGGAATGCTGGCCGTGGGCCGGCTGGCGAACCGTTTGACCAACTCCTTCGCGCGCCGGTCTCGCCGTGGATCACCCAAATCCAGCGTCTCAAATTCCTCGTCCACCCATGCTCCCGCGTCGTCTCGAATCTTCATGCCGAAAATCCGAGAGTAAACGCGAAATCCGCATTGTTAACAACCCCCTTCTGACAGCTTTGTTACTCCGTCATCGTTTCCGGAGGCGTCGAGTTGTGTATAAGGAGATGCCCTGAGCCCACGCCAACTCCAGTGCATTGCGGACGCACCCCGAGCAATCGAAATGCGGCCATATCCCGGATGCTCATACTCGCCAATGAGATCTTCCGGCGGTTCGTCGAGTGGCGAATCCGACCGATGCGCCAGCGCGCGGGCGCATTCTTCCGCCTCTTCCTTGTCGAGAGCTTCTTGTCGTCTGGTGCGAAATATTTCGAACCAGGCAAGTGGCGCGAGCGAGCGCAGTCGGTCAAAGACTGCATAGGCGATCAATTCTCGAACCGGGCTGGGGTCCCGGTTGGTCATCACGACTACACCGATACGATGAGCGGGCATCATGGTCATCAGCGCGCCCCAACCGGGCTGCGACCCGGTGTGCGAGACCGTCACGTCACCGCGGTAATGCTCACACGTCAATCCATACCCATAGCGGATCTTCCCGATCTCTGCAAATTCCGAGTCGCCAGCGTTTACGTGCGGCGTCATCATTGCGTCTATCCCTGCCTGCGAAATTAGTTGCCTGCCGTCGACCCGACCCCGCGAGAGCAGAAACCTCACCCAACGCGCCATATCTGCTGCGGACGCATTGATTCCGCCGGCGGGCGTCGCTTGCATCGGCCAGAGCTTTGCCTGATAAACACCGCCCCTTTCCCACTGATGCGGAAAGGCACGATCCGCAGCCGATTCCAGATCCGCCTTGGAAAATCCAAAACTGGTGAATCCCAAGGGCAACAGCAGCCGCTGCGTGGTGTATTGCTCCCAAGTCTGGCCACTTAACCGTTCAGTGAGCATACCCGCGACCACGTAACTCAAGTTTGAATATTGAAACGATTCGCGGAGGGGGCGGCTAGGTTCGAGATAACGCAAGGCGTCAACCATTTGCTGCCGCGACCGCCGACCGGGAGGCGACCATATTCGGTCGTGTGCAGGAAGTCCGCTACGATGTGTTAGCAGATCGGACACCGTGATATCTTCGGTTGCGTTCGCGTCACGTAACTGGAATTCCGGCAGTATGTCGCGTACCTTCGTCTCCCAACCCAAGCGTTGCTCGTCGACCAGAATCGCTAGTCCGGCAGCCGTGATGGATTTGGTCAGTGAGCAGATCATGAACTGGGTGTCGCACGTCACTGGCGCATTTGCTCCCAACTCGCGCGTGCCGTAGCCTTTGAGGAGTATCACGTCATCGCCGTGAACGACCCCTACGGCGAGGCCGGGGACGCCCCAGTACTTCATTGCCTCGTCGACAAGACGGTCCAGATCGGTCCAGGCGGAATCGCACATGTCGATCACCGCGCTAAATGAGTTCTGCGACGCGGACGATGACGAAGGCCGCCGGAAGGAGCACGGCCTGTGCGCAGAGCGTACCAAGAACGAACGCGCGCCCCCGCGAGCGTCGTAATCGCCCGTCGGAAGCTGTTTTCCGATATCCGGCCTTCAATGACATCGTCCGTCATCACGGAAACCTGCGGTCGATGACGATAGCCAATACCACGGTCGCGAACCCGTTGATGACCGACGAAAGATTTGCGCACGTCACTCTCAGATCGGGCTTCAGATAGCCCGCATACAGTGATGCGAACACGCCGACTGTCCAGATTGCCATGGCGACAACGTTCAGCGCGATGACTTGCTAGGAGACGCCGGTGCTGGCTGCCAGTTGCGTAACGTTGTGGCGCGAAGGGAGGCGTGCGCCTATGCGAACGTAGTTGACGCCGGCACGACTGAAGGCGTGCAGCAGAAGACGAGGAATCGAACGGTTTGCCTGAAAGTGATCGACAGCGCGGCTGAAGTAACGTTGGAACGTGGGAATCAGGAAGGAGCCGGCAATGGTTGCCACGGTGGCGGTCGCTAGGAACAGTCGAAAGTCCGCGAGCAACCCGCTACCCATGTGATGCGAGATATCCAGTTCGACCCGTTTAGCGATGAAAGGCCTCTGAAAGGAATTGGCAGTCCGGGAAACCAGCGCAATGATCCCGAAAAGGGAAAACGACAAGGCGATCCGGCGCGTGCGAACGCCAGCGATCCGCACTGCATAGGCGAATGTCGCGATCACGTGTATCACGAATGTAAGCCCGCATATGACCCAAAGCTGGCTGTCCATGCTATAGCGGTGCGTGTGGCAGGGATCTGAGTGTACCCGAGCGAAGTCCGTTTCCAATTGTCGACGGTCCAGCTCGGTCGATCGAATAACCAGAACTGGCCGAACGCCGTCTCATGCAATCTGCATGTTCAGCGTGCTTTGCGCTAAACGATTCGATTCCCTGGAGGGACCATTCGATTCCCTAGAGGGACCAACGGCAGTCCTTGCATGATTCCTTCGACGGCTTGCTCAACCGAAAACTTTGCGGTGTCGAGGACGAGGTGCGCGGATTCCCATGAGTCGTATTGACGTTCAAGCACGCTCTGCCATGTTGGCAACTGAAAATCCGGGATATCGGCCTTTCGCCCCTCGACCCTGTGCCGGTGCAGCGCAGCATCAGAACAAACCAACTCGATCTCGAAAATCTGTGCACCTGCCTCGAACGCGACATTTCTCCAGGCGCTACGCGTAATTTGCAGCGAATTGACAGAGTCCGCGACGACAGTCGACCCAAGCCGTAAGTTATCGCCGGCAACCGCATATGCGGTCACATACCCAGCAGCCTCGATTTCCGTTCCGCCGCTGTTGCACGACTTGATTGCCTGCTCGAAGGTATCTATCCGTAGATAAACGGCAGCGAGCTTGCGTGCCAGTGTTTGCGCTACTGTTGTCTTCCCGGTGCCGGGTAGTCCGCCGAAGACGATCAACACGTTCGATGCTCCCTGATCAGTAGACGCAGACAGATTGTTATCGATCTACGTCACGAGGTCCACTGTCTCCTTGTGGGCGGCGCTTAGGCGGACACACAGTTCAGGCTGTGCCGGTTCGGGCTGCAGTTTCAGGCAAGAAGCCGCGACTTTTAAATAGCTGCTCTGATGCGTCGTTCCCAACAGTAATCATCGCGCAGCATTCCAGATAACCGAGCGCCCCGAGCGACAACAGTGCTGCGTCCACCAACCTTCCACCGTCACCCGTTCGTTTGTGCGAAGGTGTGGTCGCCACCACGGCAATTACTGGACAACCATACGGTTTGTAGTTGCAAACGAGGCATGCGGATCGAAGACCGTCAGTTTCTTCAATCGCCCAAGATGCCGCCGGAATTCATTCCCCGTACCGACCAGCGACAATCGCGGTTGCCTTTGATTCGTATTGGGTCATAGCCTGACCAGTATCATCGATTGTTCCGAGAAACGCGCCAAAAAGAAGCGCGCCTAGCGCAGGTACGTCTTCCCGCTTTACGTTGCGAAGATTGGTAGGTCTCATGCCCTCGCCAGAATCGGCCAACAGCGTCCGCTTCCAGAGTCGGGCGTTGCGCTCAGGTGTCTCATCCGGCATGCCGTGTCCTTCTCATCAACAGGAAAACCTCATTGTTCGCGAAACGGAGATCGATTGTCGCCTATGTAGGCTGGATGTTCGAGTGTCTCTTCCTAGCCTAACCCGGGACTCCGTCACGGAACCGCGTCTACTCAATCTCGCGATATGGTGCGCGTCAGTGGTTTGCACTCGCATTGACATCCATGTGGACTGAACCCCTGCTGCTCGGCCAGCCCGCATGGCTCAGGGATCGAATTTTCGAGAGTCCTTCCACCTAAAAAAGCACAATTCTGAGCATTTTTTCTTCCGTTTTTCGCGCGGAAATTTAAAAATCGGAACCTCTATTAATCATGTCGCCTGCGGCGACTCATTCTTACGCCCGCAAACCCTCGCAACGTCGATGCCGTCTCTTTACGCTGTCCCCGCAAATATCCGCCTGAACGACGCCCCGTGCGGCCTATGTGCAATGCGCATATCACATATCGCAGTGCGCATATCGCATTGCACATTTGCGCAGCGAAGCTTCGACTCACGCGGTGTCTTATATCGCCCATAACACGTATTGACAATTGTAAAAACAGATTAATATCTCAATTTATAAGTCATCCTAATTTATAATCATGAAAATCATCCTCAGCGTAGCGCCATGCTTCATCCCGACAAGATACGTTTCATGCAGCGCCTCCAGCAGGCCGCCGTCCATCAGCATATCTTCTACGTTGCGGGACGGACCGATCTCGCAGGCTTCGACAGGCTGACGATAAAGTTCGCCGATGCCTATGGCACGGAGCTCAGTCGCCAGACAAAGCACAAACGCCGGTTGGCCGGTGAAGCCAGCAGCTGTCTTCATGGCGTGCGACAGGCTACCCGGAGCGAGAATGGCCAGCGCTCTGTCGACTGGGTGTTGCTGGTCAGCGCGGGTTTTGGCCTCGTGACCCACCGCGAGCAGCTTCAGGATTTGCGCGATCCACACTCGCGGCTGAAATCGCCAGATCAGCGACACGAGCTTGTCCACGACGGCAAGACCTGGTCATGGCGGCTGACTCATCGGAGCTACAACCAATATCTCGACCGAATTCACCGGATCGCGTCATTGCCCCCTGATCGGCGCCGGCAGATTGAAATCGATGGCGCCTTGCGGGATGCCGACGCCGAAATCCTGCTCGACCGGCTCTACGCTGAGCCTGGTTTTCGTCTCGTGCGCCGGCAGGTCGGCAAGCTTGTCGCCGAGCTTCGGCGCGACTGGAAACGGCTGCGGCCGGCCAGTGGGCCGCAGCTGTCAGAACGTTCTTTCCTCGCCTACGTGCGGTTTCTGCCGAACCAGCCGGTTGTCAATGGTCTCACGCAAGCCGAGCGACGGGAGGCTTTCCGGATTGCCTTTCCCGACCAGGCCGGAACAGGCGCCATCTCCGGCCACCGTTGAGCGAATTCTTATACGCCGGCGTTCGACATTGCGATAGGCCACAACAACCCGATCGAGTCATCCAATGTCAACACATGATCCCTTCTCCGCCTTTCTCAACAAGGTCCTGCACGGCAACCCCAACCAGGATCTGATTGATGCCGGACTGCCTGCCCTACGTCGGCTCTTTGCCATCGCACACGAAGATGGCGGTTCGAGCTACGTCGCGGCCGAGTTCCTGCTCGGCCTCTATGATCAGAAACGTTTCCCGTTCCCGCTTGCAGATCTGCGCATGCTGGACCAGGAATGCTTCGACGATGTCCTGCGTGTCCTGCAAATGGATACGCGAGCCTGCTCGCATAACGTCGCTCAATACTTTGCCCACGGCGTGAAGCGCTTTGAGCAACTCGCGGTCGACTGGGGACTGATCGATCCGCTCGATTGATACCCAAAATCGATGCCCCGGAGCGACCAGCTCTCGCAAGCACCACTCCTCCGCTATTGAAACGCCCGTGATTTCAAGCAGCCAATGTTCGCAGCAGAATTTCAAATAACCGATAGAGGGATAGAGGATCGAATTGCGCGGCTACCTGAGATAGCCGCGCAATCATGCTTGACGGGAACCGCATGGAACCCAAGGTGTCGGGTGCCACAGAAAGTGAAAACTGTGCCAGGTAAGTGAAAAACTGCTGGCAGGGTAAGTGAAAAAATCCGGGCGGCGGCCCCTTACCCGACGGAAGGCTGACGTCCGCGACTGTCGCTCATCGACCCTGAAGGGACCGTCAACTCTCTCGATAGCGGACGGTCGCAGACCAGACAACGGCTCGGCTCGTTGATCCCGCGTACGGACCTACTATGTCGCATCGATGTCGCGTTCAACTCAAATAGTGCTCATGCACGGGATGCCTCATCCTGTCCATCGGCGGCCATATCCGCAGGAGCCCGAATTCGCTTTCCCATCTCGAATGCACGAATTTCGTAGCCGAGCTCCCGGTACAAATCGACCGCCTGTTCGTTAAAGGCCCAAACGGCCAGCCTGACGTCGGCGGCACCGCGTTTCCGCGCCCACTCTTCTGCGAGCTTCATCAGTGTGCTGCCGATTCCGCGTCCCCGCAGTTGTTCGGAAACAGCGACCGAGCCGATGCGGCCAACGGCCATCGGCTGCAATAACGGGCTTATCGGCTGCACCACCTGAACGGTGATAAAGCCGATCGCCTTGCTGCCAAGCTCGGCAAGAAACGTAGCTCGATCTTCTTCCTGAACGCTGGAGAGCCAGTGCGGTTTGTCTCGAGCCATCACAGTTGTAGCATTGGCATAGATATCGGGGCGTGCCAAGTGGTGAATCGCGTTCAAGATTTGACCCAGCTCGCAGATTTTAAAAATGTCGTCGACAGTTGCGCGGCGATAGCTTATCGAGTCGGTCATCTTCAGCTCTTGATCGTGGAGCTATAAAAAAGGCGCCTTAAGCGCCTTGGTCGTTTGCACATGGAATGGACCGTGAGGTCGAATTCCTTGCTATGGACGCAACGAACCACGGCGCAACGGATAGCGACCGTGATGATGGTGATGAGTCTTGCTCGAGACGTTATGAAGTTCCATGCTGTCAATATTGACACAAAAACAATTTCTGCGTGAGCACATCTTTTTTTGAGTGGCGGCTGTGTTTAACCCGCCATATCGGCCAGCAACGCCCATCGCTCGTGGTCTCGCCATTCGCCATTTATGCGGAGATAGCTTGGCGAAAGGCCTTCCTGTCTAAAACCCAATCGACGCACAAGTGCAATCGATGCTGCATTTCCTGGTTGAATGTTTGCCTCCAGCCGATGCAAGCCAAGTTCGCTGAAGGCATAGCCAACAGCCGCCCGCAGTGCCTCGGTCATGAACCCGGACCGGGCGAAGTTCACCATCCCGTAATACCCGAGATATGCACTCTGGAAAGCGCCTGCGACTATCTCGTTAATATTTACTACGCCGACGATTCTATTCGTTGCTACGTCACGCGCAACGAGACCGACGTTCGGTCCGGTGAGTCCACGCGCAAACCAGTTATCGAATCCCGTTTGGTCGGTAAATGATGTGACCCAAGGCAAATGGTAGTCCTGACTTGCCAAGTTCGCGGCGATCAACTCGGCGGCGTCGGCGCGGATCACGCGGCGTATCTGAATGACACTCATGAGGCTCCATTTGATAAACGGATGCGGGCCTGGATTGTCGCCGATTCGGGAGCGCCGGATCAAGGTCGGGTTGACCGAACTCTGCTTTATTCAAAAAGCATGAGTTCCGGGATCTCGCGGGAATCGCTGTGGACTGGGCACGACCCGCAAGGAACATTCGGCTCACCCGAAAATGGACGTTCAAATAACATCCCGGCTTACGCCCTCGGCACAGCAAGGGCTCTTTCCCTCGGCGAGCAGTTTCATCCGGCTTGCTTCCGATGCGTTCGTTTATTTCATCTTGCGCCGCACACGGCGCGTCTGTCCGTGCGCGGCCTAGGATCGATCTTCGTCAGACGTGCAGCCTGTTTCAGGCGTTCCCAGGCGCGGCCTCGCTTGGATAATTTACAATCACCCGATGATCGACGCACTTCTTCCAGAAAGCGTCTCTATCATTAGCCGATATGCCCTCTTGCTCACAAGCCTGCGAAAAATCAGCAAGCGTAAAATGTATCCCCAATTTCCGGCGCAAAATCGCGAACCCGGAATGATTGAAACGCAAGATGCGAAAGCTCTTTTTATCGAAAAAGCTTCGCTCGCCTTCGCGGGCAATTAACGATGAATTGACGCAATAGTTATCCATCAGTAATATCCTATAAGATCGTTTTCCAAATTCTGAGAGATTTCCCTGTATAGAAGCGTCTCTGATTTTTTTGCTGCCTGCACATAGATTGGAAACGCCTCCGGACTGAGGTTATTTTTAATCCGATTTAAGGCCCAAATGTTCGCGGCGAGTTCTGCCTCGTCATGCTGATTCGGACGCGGAGAAATCTGCAAAGTCCTTGTCGCGATATGCCCTATCTCGTGCAACAATGAGAAGAACTTTACGGAACGGGGAAGAGCCTTTTTAACATAGACCACGTACCTGTCATCGACCTTAAAAATGAGTGCGTTGGCATCCAGCGCATCCTCTTCAATGGCTTCCGTGACATGGTATTCGTCGCATGCCGCTTGCCACGTAGCATCAAAGAACCCTCGTAACTTCGCCTCGACATAATCCCCATATTGCACGGCAAGTGGAACTGTGCTCAATGCTCCAATCTCTGGACCGCCGTCGCCAGAAGTCAGAAAACCATCGGCGCCGATTGTCAGTGGTGGAAGACCGGAACGCTGTAATATCCTTTCGCCCGTCCAAACATCAATCGTGGGACACGCTATCCATTCACGCGATAATCCATTCGCCCGCATGAACCGTCGTGCCAGATTAAGTGCTGCGCTGATCTGCGCGCTACTGATTTCGCGCACGTGCGGATCAGCAACAAACTGCTTATAAAAAGCGAGCTTGACCCGGAAAACATTCAACTCCAGACACAGCTCAAAAAACTGTTCTAATTCGTCAAAATTCCCCCGATGCAGACAAATCGCGAAGTTGACGTTGACGCCGGCCGTTATAAAACGCCGAGCCGTGGAAATCACATCAGAAAAACTTCCTTGCCCGCGGATTCTGTCGTTCAACTGCCGGGTAGCGCCGTCTAGGCTTAATTGGACAGTTGGGATCCCTGCGGCTACATACTTAGAAATATCGCCGTCAGTGACCTTTGTTCCCGTAATTGCAATGAGAGGAAGGATATTTCGGCTGTCAGCATAGCGGACGACTTCAAAGAAATCGGGGTGCAATAAAGGTTCGCCGCCAGATATGATTAGCAGATAGACGTTCTGTTCGGCCAGTTGGTCAATGATTGAAAACAGCGTCTCCCTGGTGAGCTCATATTTGTTGATTTTATCGCTTTGCACGAGAAAACAATGTGCGCATTTCGAGCGACAATGATAAGTGATGTACAGATTAACTGCGGGAGGAAGTCGGGCATGACTTTGTTGACTGAGTTGCATAAACACTCCAGAATCCGAACGTCAGAACTAACGCCGCCGAAACGAGGCTAATGACATTGAACATAATCCGATCTGAAAAACTTTCTGCTGCAAGCGCCATTCCGCCCGAAAAAACCGCCGCCAGAAGCGACCGAAGAAGTGCGGCTAATGAAAGTATCGTGGTTCGAGAGGTGCTGTCGTCCGAAATGTTGATATTGATCATGTACGCAGAAAGCGAAGGATATATGGCGCGCGCGAACTGATGGCAGCAGATCGCGCAAATGATCGCTAGCGTTGTGGACGTGTTTGCTAAGAATATGGACGACAGAATAAAAGCCAATGCGATCAGGATCAACATGAGCGGGCCATCCAGTAATTCTCGTGGAACCTTGCTGTATGCATACGCGACACCGGCCGAGAATAATGAAAAACCCGCGAAGATTATTCCTAGTTGCGAAACGTGAACCCCCGAATTAGTAAGCAACGGCTGGTACACGTTAAAGCCGGTGCGCACGCAGGCAAACGCCACGGCTGAAACAAGGATCGATGAGAACAGCTTCTTCGAGGCGAACGCAGCGCGGATTGCATCGACGGCGATTGTTTGCACGGAAACCTGACGGGCATTCTGTGCATTCTGCGGTTGCTTTACAAAGATAGTCAGAAGCACGGTAATTAAAGAAAGCACCGCAATATCGACGATCATTGGTAATGCAAGGGATACGCCAGCAAGGATGCCGCCGAAAGCAGCGCCGCCAGCACCGCCCAGGAGGGCCAAACTGTTTCCGCGTGCGTTCACCGAATTGAAATCTTCTACACGGTCCTCTTTGGCATATGCAGAGTACATCATTGCCTGGAATGCTCCGGTTGAAAGACAGCTTCCGAATGAAAAGAGCGCGGATGTCACGACAATAGGAGTGCGACTACCAAACACGACGAGCGAAAGCATTGCGGTCACGTAGAGGATATTTCCGAAAATCAACGCTCGTTTTCGCCCGTACTTGTCGGCGATAGCGCCGGTCGGAATCTGGAACGCCCACGAGAAAAGGAAAATGTAGGACATTAGGATTGCATACTGCGAGAAAGAAAATCCCGCATACTGTGTGTAAAAAATTACCAACACAGGTGCAATGAATGTCTCTAAGGCGAAAAGCGATTGCATGTAGCAAAGCCATTTCCATCTGATCAGGTTTTTATCATCGCTCATCGTTGAAAATGTTTTTTCCGTAAGTGTTATAGGCGACATGGCAACCGTGCTGATGGACTTGCGAAAAGCTTGCGCATTCAGCCGCGTCATCCGCATCCGCCTTTCCGCGCCATTTTTTGAAAAGACGGTTACCTGTCCAGAATTTACCGATGTCTTGCGGTGCTGTAATGGGCTCCGATGTCCTGTCATTTTCGACCAGCATGTCGCATGCAGAAAGCGTGAAATCGCTATTGATGATTAGCGACGACGTTCCTGCTCCACACCCAAGAGTCGGACCTTCCTTTTTTTCGAGCCTGGAAAGCGTGACCCTCTGATAAAACGCGCCAGCTTCAACATCAATATCTGGGTCTTTTGCTATTTCGGATGAGATTACGTCGCTTACTTCACGGCAAATTTCCGGCGTCAGTGCATGATGTTTGTTCAACAAAGCACCCGTTCCAATCGGAATGAACGCATTAAACTTTACTCGCGTCAGTCCCTCCTTTTTCATCATTTGAAAGACATCGGGAATGCGATGATGATTTTGCCGCGTGACGGTGACGGCTAGCGAAACGTGGCCGCCCGCGTCCTGCAGATTTCCGGCACCGCGTATGATCTGCTCGAAGGTGCCGTGACCTCGGATAGGATCGTTATCAGCCGCCGATGCTCCTTCGACGCTGACCTGAAATTTTCGTGCGCCGCTGTTGACGAGTGACGCGCAACGTTCGGGCGTCGCGAGAAGCGCATTGGTTGCGATTTTTACGCTGATTCCGTTGACGGTCAGTCCTTGAACTATTTCTTCGAGATCGGGCCGCGTCAGCGGTTCGCCGCCAATAAGTACGACGCCTTGTACGCCGTTTTTCCCCAGGTAATCGATGATCGGCATAACCATCGATTTTTCCGCCGTCTGGGTATAGTCTTCGAGATAACAGTGGCTGCACCGCAAGTTGCAGCGACTCGTTATATACCATTTAACAAATATCGGAAAATCGAGACTGAGGATCGGGCGCATGATTGGCTAAATGCCTTTTCAGTATAGATTCGCGTGGACGATTTTTCTGAAATGAAATGAAATGAAATGAAATGCAGGGCGGGCTGGCCCGCCCTGAGCGCCTTAGGCGTTGGAACTGCTGAGGCAGCCTTCGACCTCGATTACCTCGAAGTCAGGAGCGACGTTCTGGACGACGGTTTCCACAGTTTGAACTTGTTGCTGCTCGACTGTCGATTGTTGCGTTTGCATTATCAAACTCCAAGTTAAGCGTCCCGTTCTGGGACTTCCGCCGGGATTGACGGATACGTGAACGCGCCTGCGGCTGCGCATATTGCATTCGGATGGTTCTTTAGGAGCCCTTATGGATTCCCAAATAACACGGGCCGCCGCTGCCATAAGGCAGCGATCGCGGAATCAGGCTGTTAAAACGTTGGACTGCTGCGCGACGCAAACTGCGCTGGTAGGTAATTATTCAGACAAAAAAATAACAAAATCAAGTGGTATCTAAAAAAGTTAGGTGATTATGCTTGGCGCATAGTCATGCAGTAATTTACTATGCTTGGTGGAGAAGGAACCGTGCGCGTGCCAAGTATGGGAAGCAGTGTCATTTCCGTTTGACGAAACGCGCAAAAAAGCCGCTCATGGCGTTTGTTGGTGAGCGGCTTGGGGTTGCCTTCGTCAGGCGCTGCGGGGATGCTTTCAGGCTCTCTGACCTGCGCTTCGTCGGTCCGTTCGGATACAGATTTCGCAGCCGCTACTGACGACTCGCCCATGAGGAGAGGTGGCATCCGAAATCTTTCTGGCGTCGGCGAAGGTCCCGTATTGGCCGGTCCTTGCCCGTCGCTGACCGCCGACAAACGAGCCACTGGCGTGCGACCGGCTATTGATTGCACGCGCGCCGATGAGAACACCGCGGTTTTTTTCACTTACCGCGGCAGTGCGCGACGGATTTTTCACTTTCCGTGGCATGTTCCTGTCGCTCGGTGGCACTCTTCCTGAAAGATCGCCTTGAATTCAACAACGCATTTTTCATTAATGGGGATACCCGACATCTGTCACAAGGGTTAGGCCATCTGGAAAATGGACACTCTGCTTGCTTAAATCGTCTCAGTCGCGCCCGCATCGGTGACGGCTCTCGCTTCGCAGTAGATATGTTGACGCCGGCGTCGCTGTTTTGTCGTCCCCCACTCATCTGGACGATTGAACAGCAGTTCCTGTCAGCCTTTGCGCCAGCGCCTCTCCCCCCACCAAGCACAAAACGATTTCGGCAATTGGAGATCGACCGGAGCTGCATTGATTCGCCCGATTAACCGAAGCAGTTCCCCTCGTCGCAATGTCCAGGGGGGAAGCCGAAGGGCATCTTGTACTGCCGATGCGACGAGCCAACGATATGGTGGCATCGCCATTACATCGATGGCCACCCATTACGCTGCCAAGTGATATCGTTCGTCTACCAGGCGCAGAGAGGATATTCATTGTGCGTATCAATATCGAAATCGACGATCATCTCATGGCCAACGCGCTTGCCGTCACCGGGTTGAAGACTGAGCAGGAGGTGATAGAACTCGGCTTGCGAAAAGTCGTGCAATTGAAGCACCAGGAGGAGATTCGCCTGCTCCGCGGCAAGATTGATTGGAGAGGTAACCTCAATAAGACCAGGACAGACTGATCCTGGCAGCGACCGTCCGACCGCCACTGTCTAAGTGCCTGATCAGGGTGCCGGCATATCGCCCCACACGGTGTACCCGTCGAAACGCACCACCCTAGCTGAAGTACTCATTTCACACCGCAACGGCAACCGATGCGACTACGCTCAAAAGCTTGATTCGCATCGCCATCCATTCAACAAACGGATTCCGCCACGTTACGTAGCTGCCCCCCGCATCATTCACCGATGGTGAAAATAAGGCCTGTCCGTCGGCTGATGAATCCGGCAGAAAGAAGACGGCAGGACAGGCAGTATCTTCGGACCGGATCGCGTTAGTGCTCGGCAGGCATTTCGGCGCCCAGCCGCTTCAGGCCATCCACAAATCCACCCACGTAGTCCGGGCTGAATTCCATCAGCACACCCTTGCGAACCGTATGCCCGACCGCGACCGGCTTGTATCCATCGCTCGTCGACTCGTACCTCGTCAATGCACGACCGGCAGAAATCCGGATACCACGGTTCTGACGCCAAGCATCCTCGACCACCTTTGCTGGCAGGTCGATCATCTGCGTCCACGACGCCCCGCTGCCGACATTGCTGAAGCATTCGAGATCCTTGATCGTCTCGCCATTGCTGTCGGCGACATGACGCAGCGGCACGTAGGTACCGTCGTCCTGCACGAGCCAGAACTCGATGCCGTCGCCGGTGTGGAATCCGTGATAGCCGTGCACGACTTCGGCATCACTGGGGCAGCGGTCTTGCGGATCGCCCGGAACGTGCGTCATCCAGGCATCCTGAAATCCGCCGTTCGCGATCACTCCGGCGACAATCCGGTATTCCTGGGCGTGGCCAGCAGTGTTGTAATTCGTGGAGGCCAGTTGCAGGTTCAGATCCAGCCAGCCGTGGAAATCCGGATCGTTGACGAACTGCTGCCTGTACAGACGCGGTGCGACGTACGTCCTGGCCATGTTGCAGCCGTTACAACCGGCATAACCCGTCTTGACCGCAACCTTCGCCGCGACCTGATCCCGCGTGAGCGGGGTCGTATTGACGGCACAGCCGCAGATTGAGGTGATCAGCGCGCAGACCAGAAACAGTTTCTTCATATCGATATCGCCCTGCCGGATGACTTGATGTGAGGCTGCCCTCCCGGGCAGCCGGAAGCCTTACTGGGCGATGCCGCCACGCACCACGTTGCTGCTTTCGGCGAACGTGTATTTCTTGACGATGCCCTTTTCGTCGAACAGCACGGTCAGCGTCTTCTTGTCGACGTTCGCGCCATGTGCCAGAAGGTTCAGGACAGGCACATAGTTGATAGCCTGGGGCGTGGCATGGTCGAATTCGTAGCTCCAGATTTCCAGGCCGGTATCGGTAAATGACACCTTGTTCGCCGAGCCAAATGCCGCCTGCACATCGACCCTGGTCGATTTGCCCTCGACGATCGAGTTGCCGACCGAAGTCTGGCTCTGGTCCTTCAGCGCCTCATTACCCGCGCTCACGGCGCAACCAGCCAGCACAGCCGAAGCCGCGACCGATGCGACAACCAGAATCTTCTTCATTGTGAATCCCCGGATTGGAAAAAAAATGACACGCAGCGGCGGACAGCCCCCCGTCCGCGGCACGGATGAAAACAGATGGCAGGCAGAAACCTGACGCAGCGATTCAGGTCAGGCGCGTAAGCCGTACGTTACGGCGAGGCATTTCGATTGTGGCTTTTCAATTTCTCAGGCCCTGAGGTCAAGTTCTTGTTTTTCCGGCTTTCACTTCCACCGGGTGACTACGAAATTCGTAGCTATCCGGACGAGAGATTGCTACGATATTCGTTGCATGTCAACTCACAGCGAGACGATCCTCCGGGAGGATCGTCCCGGCTGGACGATGTCCATGGAAGATGAATAGCCAGCACAACAACACGGAAGTGCGATGCAAGGGGGCTGAAATGAAACCGCTGATCCTGTCCTACAGTCGTTTTACCAGGGCGCCGTTCTGGATGCGTGCGCCGGTCGGCCTACTCGCGCTGACCGCACTCATCCAGATCAAGGATCTGCTGGATATTGTGTGGGCCCATTTCCACATCGACCTGTTTGTCGCCGATATTTTTGAGCAAACCGCGTTCGCTCCGATCGTCGTCACACTGATTGCCCCCATGTTTTCTCTCCTCGCCCCGCTGTTTCGTAGCGCACCGTCGGGAAGAGCGCTGCGATTTGACGGCGACGATCCATTCGATCAGGGAATTGAAACTCCTTCCCAAGCCCTACGTCACGACGACTTTGATTTCGGAAGCCTTCACGATGACGACACACAGGATTGGTCTGGACGTCCTGGCTCGGGAGCCGACTGGCAAACCGATCCCAGCTATTCATGGTTTTTGGGAAACATTTTCTACGACGATCCACATCAGTCGTGGAGCCATATGGACTGACTGTCACCGGCAGGTTTCGCAGGTACCGAAGGAGCATCCCCAATGAATGCTGTCATGCGCGAATTCATCAAGGCGGCCAGAGAGGCCCCAAGGCTATTCTTCCTGCCACTCACCGGGGCAATTGACGCGGTTCGTCGGGAGGTGGGCCACCGTCGAAGCGGTCAGCACCCGAACGAACCGGCCAGTGCCCACTCCCATAACAGCGCCCAGGATCGGCGCTGACCGGGAATCACCGGGCGCGGACCGCGCCCTATACCGACGTCCCCTGTCTGATACGAGTCATGTCGCTGACCGTTTATATTATTGCCGTCGGCATCCCGATCGTAATCGGCGCATTCTGGCTGGTTTCGAAACAACTCGAAGCGGAGAAGGCGAACAAAACACGCGGCGAGGTGCGACACAAGTAAACATCGTCCTAGATCTGCACAAACCGGGCTTCCCCTCGCCCGATTCCCGGCCTGACACCGGGCCGTCGCCCTTTTTGGTGTCACCGGCACTACGATCTTCGTAGTATCTTGAATTTCGATTAACTACGACATTCGTAACTCTGAAAATACAGGGTTACGCAATGTCGGCAACAGACAATACCGTCTTTGGAGGTCGGCTGAAGGAAGCCCGCCTTCGTGCCGGCTTGTCGCAGAAATCGCTGGGCATTGCGGCCGGCCTCGACCCTTTCGTCGCCAGCACCCGCATCAACCGCTACGAACTGGGCATCCACAAGGTGGACTACCCGTTTGCCTGCCGGCTGGCTGCCGAGCTTTCGGTCCCGACCGCCTATTTCTTTGCCGAAGACGACGACCTTGCCGAATTGATCCTGCGTTATGGCCAGGCCTCAAAGCGAGCGCGGACACGATTGCTGGCAGCAGCACGCGAGATATAGGTATCCGGAACGTAGCTACTGCCGAGCAGCCGATGACCTGCAGACGGCACCGGTTGCACAAAAGGAAACTGCCGGGTCGAACTACCCCGGCAGCGGTTGCGCCACATCATGTGACGACTTTGGCCCTACGGCCGTTGGTCTGATGTTTTTACTTCGTCGTTTCTCCGTGAAAACGGGCAGGGCTGCCAAGCCCTGCCATGACTCAGAACAACACTCGTACACTTCAAAATACCGCTCCGGCCTTTCGCTCCGCGTGGACAACCGTCAGGTCTGCCCTTGCCTCATCGCTACTAAACCGGTCTCCCTCACCTTTACCTTGCCCGGTGCCACCCGGGCTCAATCGGTATGTCGGTGATTCCCACGTTTGCCATGTACGTCGACATGACACGCCGCCGTGCTCCGCTATCAACGATTAGCCCTGAGGGCCTACCCCGCCTTATGGTGGGTTTCAGGGGGTCGAGGTTCCAAGCACCTCCCCTACTTCGTCAACGCTTCATCGCACCCTGACTAACTGATCCACCTCCCGGCGAACCAGCCAGCGGCTTGTCACGACTCACCCAGATGCATCCTCTGCGGACGCAATGTACGGCTTGAGCTATCCAGCGATCTCACGAGCTTGCGCCCGCGAGTACCAGGTGGTCCAGATTTCTCCTCGCACCCCTGCGCCATTCCTGACGCCTCAGCAGCCCACCGCCCGGGACACCGTCCGACCCTCTCAGGCCGCCCGTTGTCGGGATTTCCACCCGTTCGCACATGGCGGGGTTATTCCAGTCACCTGGAAACCCGTTTCCGTGTCGCCCGACTTCTCACTCCACAAACTGGATTGGGTCGAAGGGGACGTTGCAGCCCCCAGCGCCCTGCGTAGCATGGCGAGCCCAACTATAGGCACCACGCTTCAGCGGTCAATTCCAGTCGATTGGCGATCGATTGGAACTGAAGTGCACGAACGTGTCTGGGGTTGGCAGCCCCGGCACATTCAAGAGAGTGTGTGGACCACCGACCCTTTCACAGATCGCATAGTCATCCTATCAGTAATCCTGAAAATCACTATACGCGCGCCTGTTATAGGGATATTCGTCGACTGGCAAGGTAACAGGTACGTATATAGGCATCTATTCTGTTTATCACTTCGCGTTCGTCATCACCAGTCGTCAGGACCAATCCACTCCCTTCATGGTCCAAGACGTAACCGGAGATTCAGATGGACAATATCCCTCAATCGTCAAAGCACGTCGCCTGCGACTTCTTCCTCGATGTCGAACTGCTCTGTATCGTGCGCGACGAAGCAGTATTCGATTTTGGTGAAGAAATTCGCGTCATCAGGCTTGACGACAACGATGCGCAGATTGGCGAATTCGGACGCCTGGCGTTGTTCCATACGCAGCATGGCGACCGGTGGCAATTTCGCCCGTATCGATCGGGCAGTTGGCGCAGGGTGCCCGAACTGGACACCCCATCAAGCTGGACCTGGCGCTGCATAAAAACCGGCGACTTTACCGCCACAGCAATCGGTGTTGTGCCCAGTCATAAGCCAACCACTCATCTTCCACCGAAAGATGAGAACAATGGGTTCCCGTTTTAACGAAGGACACAGGAGGGCAAATTGCCCTCCTGTTTTGATTTTCCCGCGCCCCAGCAAGCATCTGGCGCCTCACCGTACCGCCAGATGAGATTACCGCGGCCACACGTACTCCACTTGCTTGGGTTCAAATCGTGGTCGGCAACAACGAGTCGGCATCGCGAAAGGCAAAATTTCGGCGAAAAGAGAGTCATGCCCGCCTCGCGTACCTTATCCGGAACGCTTTGAATTACGCGCGACAACGCGCAGCAACTCCTCTAGAAGATATCGCCCGCTCCTTCGGTTCCACCCATGTGGCAACAGAGGCCAGGCGAAAGGTAGCCTAACTTAGGGCTCGGATTGGTCGTGCACCGGTTACCGTCGTACTCGACGTAAATCGGCGGCGGCGTCGTGCCGTTCCATGGGGTAAGAAGCGCCATAAAAATGCCGACAGCAGTCGAGGCGAGAACGCCGTTCGGCCAGACGACTTGAGGGCGTCCCCCGGCGGCGCCGTAACGCGCATTCTCTGCGGCCAGAGCAGCTTCAGTAATGAACCCCATGCACCGCATGCACGGCTGGCCCGGCAGCGAAGCGATGACCTGACCGCTGATGAAGTCGCGCGCGTCTTCGCCGTGGACGTCCATTCCGACGTCGATGTACGGAATGCGATAGCGACGCGCGAAACGTTCGAGCTCGTCGCGCGCCCCCATCGTCTCAACACAACCGAAGATGTAGTCGACCTTTTTCAGGTCGTCGAGCGCGAGATTCCACGGGCCATCGTGTTTGACGATTTGCGTTTCAGGGCTGACCGCCGCTACGCGCGCGCTGATGACATCGACCTTTCGCGCCTCTGCCTGCGCTTCTGCATGGGTCATGCCCGACCATGCGGTTGCGGTTGGAGTTTTCCGCAAAGTCACTGTCAACCAGGACGAGCTTACCGACGCCAATATGCGCCAATTGCTGCGACACATGCGAGCCACCACCGCACAATCCAATGACTGCTACGGTCGCGTTCTTGATGGTCGCTTCCGACGTTTCCCCGAGGAAGCTTTGACGACTGTGTCGGTTGTCCATGATGCAACTCCGCTTGCGAATGAGGTTTTTGCAGCTGTACGCCGGCCCTTGCGAGTTGCGTCTGTCCCGGCCCCAGGAAGACCGCGCTCGCGGAATCGAGGCTGAAGACAATCGCACCGTGAGGTAGCTCAGGGCGAACGTTGACAAAATCAGGGATGAAACGCTTGTTTTCGTTTACATCTACGGCGCTGAAGCCGGGCGTGCCGCGGTGGTCGTGCCGATGCACGTGAAAGATGCTCACAGGGCTCATGTGCGCCGCTGCGCGCAAGCGACGGAAAGCGCTCGAAGAGACGCACGCCCCGACCCTCGGATTGTTCTCGTATTCACTGTCCGGAATCGCGATGTATCGCTGAGCCGTGATGGTCCACGCGCCGTTTTCCATCGTCGATTCGCAGACGAGGAACCCCACCCGTTGCGCGGCAAAGGCATGTGGCCGGTCAAGGTCGCAATGAAGTTCGGCGACCAGCGTCGGGCTAATCGTGATGGATGTCATTTAAGCGCCACCATGTGTGCACCCAGCATGTCCAGCAAAGGTAACGACGACGGAACCCCTTGCCAGGACCAAACGTGCCACACACGACTAGCAATAACGCGCTCGGTCCAGTTTGCAGGCTTGCCGACAATTTGCTCGCGCTCTGCAATCCGTTGCGACAGGTAGAGGCGGCTCGTATAGCCGTTGGCCCCATTCGGCGCCAGGAGCGCATCAAGGACGTAGGTCTTGTTTCCGACCTGGAGCCGCAGTGCGGGCAGATGAACGAATACCTCTGGTCCATCCATGAAGACCTTGGCGCCAGGGACTACGGCCAGCAACGGCCGTAGTCGTTCGTCGTCGAGGCCCCCCATCACGACGAACTCCCGGTGCGGACTGCGCTGAGAAACTCTTCACCGCCGACGACGTGAATATGCGAGTTATCGTCGAGAGGTGGAAAGTCGCCGGGGCCGAGGACCTTTTCGAGGACCTTCTCGGCCGGAACACCCAGCTTCTTCTTCAGCTCTGCAACCAGATACGTGCCCGCCTCGATCTCCACGGCACGGTTGTCGATTTTGACGGCGACAAGGTGCGGCCCCGAGTGGCGCCCGTGATGGCCGTGATGTTCATGGTGGGCGTGGTGCTCGTGATGGCTATTCGGTTCACGAACAACCGCGGGCGTCGGTAGCGGCCGGTCTTCGGATCGCGGGTCAGTGCACCTTCGCCATAATCAACTTGAGCTTCTTCGGCGCGGGCGAACGCGAGACGGTCGAACTGCTCGGGATCAATGTGGCGCAAGGCGCGCACGAAACGCTTGACACTCTCGTAGCTCGCGGTGAATGCGAACTGATCGACCAGATCCTGATAGATCGCCTGCGCGTTGCGCCTCAGGCGGACCTGCTGCTCGATCCATTCGCGATGCGGTTCGCTTGCGGAGCGGGCGAAATTGAACGTTGTGGTCTTGCTGGAACCGTCGGTAGCCGGTGGTCGCGGCGGTGGGGGAGTTTGCGTGACGGCCGTTTCAGAGCCGGTGGTCACCATGGGGGAGTTTGCCGAAGCGGACTTCTCCGACTCGAACATCGCCTGATAACGAAGCCGTCGAGCAGTACGCAGACAGCATCGAAGAGAACTTCACTGACAAGCTCCCGATGGTAAAGACGTCATCTGCAAGTTGCGCCGTGTCAGCGCGTTTTCATTTAGGCGGCGTACAGGCCACCATGCAGGCCGCGCAACGCCTCGCGGCGCTCGACCAGATCAAGTGACAGCCCTGACGCTCAAGACTCAGGATGTCACGGATCGGCGCACCGTGAGCGACAACCTGCGCCACGTCGCTGACGAGCACCAACCCCTCGACCCGCCCCACCCACCGGCGAAGAGCCCCAACGAAGTCCGAGGGAAAGCACCGCATCGATTGGTAATCTTCGGCTGAACGGTCAGTGCCGGGTCGCGACTATCGGGGAAACCGGCTCAAGCATGATCCGGACAAATCCGTAGGCGAAAAGCAACGCGAGCGGCAAGCTCGCGATGATCAGACACGCCTTCCGCCGTTGCGCAACCTTCCGGCGCAGATCGACGCTCGCAGTGCCTCATCGAACCGGCTGCGGTGTCTTCTTCGCACCCCACAATTTCATTTCATTCGTCTGAGGGCACCCGCAATCGCGAGAATTGCGCTGGTATCTCCATCAGGCGGGGCTCGTCCGATTCGGTACGCGTTTCACACCCGATGGACAGACGCGACACACGATGTTGAAGGCAGACCACGATCGCGACTGACGACGCGACATCGCACAGAAATGAAGAACCAATCATGAAAAATGAAGGCGGTAAAAGGCACTGTCCCAAGACCTGCCTAAGCAACGGCGCCGTTTACCGCAAACGTATCACCCGGCCGCGTAGACCTATAAAAAATCGCCTAAGAACACGCAAACATATAGCATTTGCGCCATTTTTTGGGTCGGTTCTACTTGCGATGAGTGGCGATCCTGTACTGGGTGCCACCGGAACGCAGCGCTCATGGCAATGAATTGGACAACGAGAGGGAAAATGAAAACGCTCAATCGAAGGGAGTTTCTGGGCCGCAGCGCGGCGTTAGTGACGTCCGCGGCCTGCACGATGTCAGGAAGCGCTTTTGCACAGTCGGTCTCGACGCTTGATGTGATTCGCAAAGCGAAGGTGCTCAAGATTGGGGTAGTAGCCGATGGTGAGCCAAATTTCCACAAAGACCCTGGTACGGGGAAATGGAGCGGAATTTACATCGATTTCGCCAACAGTCTCGCGTCGTCGTTGAATGCGCAGCTTCAACTCTGCGAGACCACATGGGGCAATGCGATTCTTGACTTGCAGTCCGCGAAGATCGACCTCTTTCTAGGACTGAATCCGACTCCGCAGCGCATGGCGGTGATCGACTTCACCGATCCACTTTACAACAACGCATATAGCCTGATTACCACCAAACAATTTGCCGGTCGCACATGGGACGACCTTGATCAGCCAGGCGTCACCATCGCAGTCGACGTCGGCTCGTCATACGACAACCTCGTCACGCGCATTTGCCCCAAGGCAAAGATCTTGAGATTCGAGACGTCGAGTGCCGCGACGCTGGCCGTGCAGACGCATCGCGCCGACGTGCAGCCGCTTGTGATCACGCTTGCGGCAGGTATCGTCAAGAAGAATCCCGATATCGGAAAGCTGGTGATTCCACAACCCGTGAAGTTGACGTCGTCGTGTGCCGGCGTCCGCAAGGAGCCGACCAAGGCATGGCTGAACTATCTGAACGAATGGCTCAAGACGGTGCATCAAGGCGACGCGGTTAGAACCATGGTCTTTTCCAATATGGATCGGCTAATGGGCGTGAAGCCGGCCGATATCCCGGCAATCGTCAACTTCTAGGCGGGAAATTGGGAGTAATCGTGTACCACTGGAATTTTGATTTTCTGTATTCATGCAAGTCTCTGCTGTTTGCTGGAGCATGGTTCACCGTTAAATACACGGTGTTATGTGTGTTGTTAGGGCTGGCGATCGGATTGGTTTCCGCCCTAGCGCGCCTGAGCGGGAAATGGTTCTTCACGTTTCCGATGAACGCCTACGTGGAGGTTTTCCGTTGCACGCCTGTGCTCGTGCAACTGATCTGGTTCTACTACGCCTTGCCCGTCCTCGTTGGTGTGGACATTTCTGCCGAACTGGCGTCCGTGCTCGCGCTGTCGTTGTACGGTGGAGCGTTCTACTCGGAGATCATTCGCGGCGGAATACTGACGATCGAGCGTGGGCAGACCGAAGCCGGCCAGGCATTGGGCATGCAGGCGCTGCAGATCATGCGGCGGATCCTGCTGCCTCAGGCATTCAGGCGTATGACCGCACCCTTAATGAACCAGTCGATCATGCAGTTGAAGAATACATCGCTTCTGTCGGTTCTCGCCGTACCTGATCTGGTCTATCAGGGGCAGGCTATCGCACATGAAACATATCGTCCGTTGGAATCGTACACGGTAATCGCGCTCGTTTATCTCGCGATTTTGCTGCCCGCCACGATGCTCTCGCGCAACATCGAGCGACGCACCGCCGTCCGGTAATTTTCTCTGTTCGCGCTGGTGCGGGTACGGATCGCCTGAATTCAGGCGATCACCGGGCCGGTGCCACCGAAGTTTTTCATGTAGTACGGGCCCACAGAAAATGACTGGGAAAAGAAGCATCTAAATTAATAAGGATTACATATGAAAAAATATAGCATTGCACTGCTGATGGTCTGTGCGCCTGGTGTGGTCCTGGCCCAGAGTAGCGTAACGTTGTACGGGGAACTTGATGAGGGCGTTTCGTACATCAACAATGCGGGGGGCGGTGCCGTCGTGAAGCTGCGTAGCGGCGCGTGGGATGGCAGTAGATGGGGATTGACCGGCAGCGAAGATCTCGGAGGAGGATACCGGACCGTCTTTAAACTGGAGAACGGATTTGACGCGACGTCGGGTACGTTGGGAAACGGCGGCCGCGAGTTTGGTCGCCAGTCTTATGTCGGACTCGAGACCCCGTACGGGACGGTGACGGTCGGCCGGCAATACGACACGATCGTCGACAACCTTGGGCCGATTCTCAGCAACGGCCGCGCCTCTTCCCCGATCTACGATCTGGATAATGCGGGCAATGACTGGGCGACTAGTAATACGATCAAGTACAGGAGCCGGACTTACTCGGGTTTCTCGTTCTCGACGCTGTATGCGTTCGGAGGCGCAGCCGGTCACTTATCAACCGACAGCGCATTTAGCGCAGGCGCGAACTACACGCGCGGGTCGCTTTCCGCCGGTATCAATTACACGTCGATCCGAAACCCGTATGAAATGTGGTGGAACGGAACAGGTGCATCCAGCATCGCCACATTCGGCCCGTATCTGCCGAATGCCCGCGCCCTGGATATTTCGGCTGCCGGGGCGGCGTACAGGATCGGAGCCTTTACCGCGCGGGCGGGCATGACTCACTCAGTATTCACCAACACGATCAATGGCAGTAATGCCCAGTTCAACACGTATCTGCTTCAGGGCGACTATATGCTGCGACCGGATCTGCGACTGTCGGCAACGGCTGACCTCACCGATGCGGACATCGGCACGCTTGGAAAGCATCCGAAGTACCGGCAATATAATCTGCTTGCCGACTATATCCTGTCGAAGCGCACGGATCTCTACGCGTGGCTCATTTACGGCACGGCTGCGGGTGGCGCAGCGCAAGCGCAGATCGGGCAGCTTGCCGCGTCGTCAACCACCAGGCAGGTCAATGTTCATGTCGGCATCCGCCATCGTTTCTGATCAGCCAGTGTCGTCCGTTGCAGGCTGGGAACTCAGGGGTCGCTGCGCGGGCAATGACTGGCCGGTTGAGTTAATCGCGGAGTCGACCCCGCGTGTGTCGCAGTAGTTTCTGGTCCTGGCGAAGCATCCCCTTGTGCCTCCGGCAGCCGATGCTTCGCTGTTATCGGGCGGGGCCCATATCCGCAAGACCGAACAGACCCGCCTGGCGGTTGCGGAGAAAACGGGCCGCCTGGAGGCTGCCATAGGCATAGACCGCTCGGTCATCGCATAGATGGCGAATCTCGATACGCTCCAGATCGCCAATCAGCAGCGCCGAATGCTCGCTGACGAGATTGCCTCCTCGTACAGAAGCAACACCCACTGTCCCAGGTTTGCGCGCGCCGGCGTGCTCGCCGCGACCGTATATCGTGATATCAGCCTGCGGATAGCCGCGCGCGCCTGCTGCCACGTCGCCGAGCCATAGCGCGCTGCCGGACGGCGCATCGGTTTTACCCCGGTTGTGCGCTTCGATGATCTCGATGTCGTAATCCGGAAGGAGCGCCGCAGCTTTTGCAAGCAGGTTCGCGACGACGGACATGGCCGGGCTGAGATTGGCCGCATAGACGATCGGAATATGCGCCGAGGCGGCGGAGATTTTCGCAAGTGTTGCGCTATCGTGGCCCGTCGTGCCGATTACCAGTGCGATGCGATGACGTAGACACGCATCAACATGGCGTGAGGTCGCCTCGGTAGTCGAGAAGTCGATAAGGCAATCTATGTTTGCAAGCGCGCGCTCGATATCGTCGTCGATTTTCACTTCCGTTGCCCAGTTCATGAACGCTGTCGCAGATGTGCCGACGGCACTCGTTCCCCCTCTTGATAGCGCAGCGCCGAGCGTCAGGTCGGACACTTCATGCAACGCGCGGATCACCATTTTGCCCATGCGCCCGGTTGCGCCAGCTACCCCGATACGCCAGATTTTCATTGTCGCTCTTCATACATGGCGCCGTTCGTGTGTGCGACCCGTTAATGGCTCGTACGGCCGATGAAGCGGCGCGGTTGCTCAAAGGATGAACAACGAGGCTAACACGCACGTCGTTCAGCGCAGTTACAAAAAAATCGTCAACATCACGCGCTTCATTTATATCGAGGAACGAATTCCGTCCAGATAAGCTGCATACATTCAAATCTAGTACGTTTTCATAGAGCATGAAGAATCGTTCGGGTTCCGGTAGCGACGTGGTGATCGTAGGCGCAGGCATTGTCGGTGCGGCAGCCGCCTACTATCTTGCCGATGCCGGATTCAGCGTGACGGTCGTCGACGCGCTGACACCCGCGGCAGGCGCGTCCGGAGCGTCGGATGGCGCCGTATCTGTAGCGAGCAAGAAGCCGGGCCCGATGATGACGATCGCGCGCACAGCACGAAACCTGTATCGGACGCTCGAACACGAGGGCGTGCTGGCTGGCCTGTTCCATACGCGTCCGACCTTCATGGTTGCGCGTACTGATGAAGAGATCGCTTTGCTCGCATTACACGGAGGGGATCTCGCAAATGCCGGAGAAGAGATCCGCAGTCTCGACCCGACCGAGCTTTCCTTGCGCATGCCTGGACTTGGGCATAGCGTTGTCGCCGGAGTCGAGGTTCCCGGGGATGGCCATGCCATCGGCTATCAGATCGTCGACCGGCTGCTGCGTCTTTCCGATGCACGGGTTGTCCGCCATGCGCCGGTTCAGCGTGTATGCGTTCAAGCTGGCCGCGCTGTCGGTGTCGATACGAAGGCCGGGTTTTTCGGGGCCGGCGCGGTGCTGCTCGCAGCCGGATTGGGATCAGCCGCGCTCGCCGGGCTAGGGGAGGTTCTGCGGCCGCGCAAAGGACAGATCGTTATTACCGACCGTGCGGCGGACAACGTGCCGGCACTCGAAGGGCCGTTGATGTCCGCTGCGTACTTGGCCGCGAAGCGTTCGGTCGGCGGCGCACGTAGTCCAGTCAGCCTTGTGATCGACCCGTTGCGCACCGGCCAGTTCCTGATCGGGGGGACGCGTGAAGACGGTGTCGGTGATCGCGAAACCACTGTGCGCCATGTCGCGGAGATCCTTGGCGAAGCTCTCGACGTCTACCCGGCGCTGCGCAGACAGCGTGTGATCCGGACCTTCGCCGGCGTGCGGACAGCTACCAGAGACGGCCTGCCGATCGTGGGGAAACATCCGATGGTTGAAGGCTTGTCGATTGCGACGGGCTTTGAAGGTGACGGTATTTGTCTGGGGCCGCTGATGGGCCGTGTTGCTGCGGATATCGTCCTTGGCCGGGCGTCCGAGGTCAACGTCGGTCTCCTGTCACCGGCACGGTTCGGGGAGCCGACGGGATTGTTCTAGGCATATGGGCCAGCAGCGACACCGACACACACCGTATGTGCATGCCGGAGAGATCGACTGTTAGATTGCATCAAGAACCGAATGGATTGAAAAGGATGACTAAATTTATCTGGAGAAATGAACCAGTGGCGTTTCAGGAAGGGGAGACGATCGCGTCAGCGCTGAGGCGCGCCGGTCACTACTGCCTCGGCCCGGCAGCTAACGGACAGTCGGCCCGCTATTTTTGCGGCATTGGACAGTGTCAGGGCTGCCTCGTCTCGATTGACGGCTTCCCACCGGTAGAAGCATGCATTACGCGCGCCGTGGCGCAACTGATCGTGGAACCGGCCTTCGGGTGGGCGGCGGAGCGCACATGACCCGATTCGATGTGCTGGTGGTCGGCGGCGGCCCCGCCGGCTTGGCCGCCGCGGTGAAACTCGCAAAGCAGGATCTGTCCGTGCTCCTCGTGGAGCAGCGCAGTACGCTTGGCGGTGCCATTCACCGTGCTCGCCACGATGGCGCGCCGGGAGCTGCGCCGATGGTGCGTCGTCACAGGCGAAACTGGTCGCGGCTCGTTGCGGCGCTGGGCACGCATGCCGCGAAGATCAGCATGCTGACCGAAACGGTGTTTGCAGGGATCGACGGCGACGGGCAATGCCTGCTCGACGTCCGAACGGAGCGACGCGTGCGCATCGTACGTCCGAACGCGATCATTTTAGCGGTTGGTGCGACGGAGGAAGTGCTGCCGCGTCCGGGCTGGGAATTGCCGGGTGTGGTGACCGCCGGCGGCGTGCAGGTGCAGATCAAGGAGACCGGTATTCCACCGGCGGGACGCGTTGTGATCGCGGGGACTGGTCCGTTGCCGATTGCGCTGGCGAGCCAGCTCGCCGCGCTCGGAAATCCGCCTGTGGCGCTGATTGAACGCGCGAACCTGGGAAGGACGGCGATCACGAGCCCGCTTGCCGCGCTCAAGCTTTTGACGCGTCCTCACTTGCTGGCAGAGGGAGCGGGCTATCTGTGCGGGCTCGTTCGACACAAGGTGCCGCATCTGTATGGCTACACCGTCACGCAGATCGTCCGTTCCGTAGACGGGGGGATGCGTGTGATGGCGATCCGCAACGACGGAGCCTCGATTGACTTGGAGGCCGACCTCGTCGTCCTGCACGACGGATTGAAGCCGAATGATCGGATGCTGCCGCACGGCAGTCTGCACGGCATCCGGATCGAGCGCGCGGGGGATTGCAGGGAAATCCTCGGTGCCGACGCGGCGATCGCCGATGGACGTCTCGCGGCCCATCGAATCGCCGCCGAACTGGGCGGGAAGGCGCCGCAGACGGGCGAGCCCGGCTGGCGGCGGCGAGCACGCGCATTCCAGTTGTCGCTTGCCCGGCTGTATCACGCCGGGTCACCGGAGATCACCGCGGAAACGCTCATATGCCGCTGCGAAGGTATCACCCGTGCGCGGCTGACGGCAGACGGCAGTATGACCTCCGCCCGCGAGTTGCGGCTTCTTTCGCGCGTCGGAATGGGCTTGTGCCAAGGCCGTTTCTGCGTGCGTGCTGCAAGCAGGGTGGCAGCAGAAGAGGGCTGCGGCTTTTACCCCGAAGAGATAGAGGGGGCGTCGCCGAGGTGGCCTATCCGGCCCGTCTCGGTGCAAGCCCTGACGTCTGTTGACGAACTTTGAACACACTGAGCAAACCATCATGAGCATTTCTAAATTCGATATTCGCAATCCCTTCAACCAGGCCGTCGTGGGCACGCTTACCGCGGCGACGCCCGACGATGTCGCGAACGCCGTTAGGCGGGCGCGCCGTGCGTGGGACGCTTATCGTCATTCGACGCCGGCCGAGCGCAAGGCGTTGCTGTTCTCGCTCGCCGATCAGATCGGCCGCCATGCCGAAGAATTCGCATCGACGATTTCCCGCGAGATGGGAAAGACGATCCGCGAGGCACGCAACGAAGTGAGGCGTGCGCAGAACACGCTGCGGCTCTCAGCGGAGGCCGGCAGCGTGTTACACGGCGAGGTACTGTCGTGCGCAGTGGTGCCTGGCTCGCCGGACAAACAGGCCGTGGTGACCTATGAGCCGGCCGGCGTCCTCGCTGCGATCACGCCATTCAACTATCCGCTCAACCTGCTGTGCCACAAACTCGGTCCCGCATTGGCCGCAGGCAATACGATCGTCGCAAAGCCTTCGCCAAAGGCACCGCTCGCTGCGCAGATGCTGGGCCGTCTGGCGTCCGAGGCCGGCTTGCCGGACGGACTGTTCCAGGTTCTGCACGGCGGGGCGGATGTCGCGATGATGCTCGCCGGCAGTGATATCGATCTGCTGAGTTTTACCGGCGGTCCGTCGGCGGGCCTTGCGCTGAAGAACGCCTCGGGTCTCGTTCGCTGTCTGATGGAACTGGGCGGTAACGATCCGCTCATCGTGATGCCGGACGCAGACCTGGAACGGGCAGCGGACACCGCGATCTCGCACCGCTTTGAAATTGCGGGGCAGAGCTGCGCGGCGGTGAAGAAGCTTTACCTGCACAACTCGGTTCGCCACATCATGCTCGAACTGCTGGAATCGCGCGTACGCAAACTGAGCTTTGGCGACCCGTCGAGCGTGGAAACCGACATGGGCACGGTCATCGACGACGCGGCGGCGGCCGAGGTCGAGCGGCGGGTCAGCCGCGCGATCAACGACGGCGCGAAGTGCATTGTCGGCGCAACGCGTAGCGCGACGTTGTTCGCACCGACCTTGCTCGACGCAGTGCCGGCGGATACCGAACTCGTGCAAGCCGAGACTTTCGGACCCGTGATCGCAGTGCGCCCGTTCGATTCGATCGATCTGGTGATCGACGAAGTCAACGCCAGCCCATACGGTTTGCAAGCGGGTGTGTTTACCAACGATCACCGTCTGGTGCGGCGGGTTACGCGTGAATTGCGTGTCGGGGGCGTAATGGTCAACGAAGGGCCGGACTTTCGGGCGGAAAACGTGCCGTTCGGCGGTGTGAAGTCGAGCGGCCTCGGTCGCGAAGGTGTTCACGTGACGCTGCGCGAAATGAGTGAATTGAAAGTTGTCATTGACTGACCGGCAGAACAATGAGGCGGACCCTGCGCGGTGAACGCCAGTGGGGTTCTTTACGGCGGCCATCCCGCCACAAATGGAGTTGGAAAATGCATAAACCAGACTGGAAAGCGACGCTGAGCGGCGTATTCACTGCGATCGTAACCCCGTTCAAAAACGGCGAGCTGGACGTCGACGCGCTCGATAGGCATATACAGCGTCAACTTGACCTCGGTGTGCATGGGCTCGTGCCAGTCGGCACGACCGGCGAGGCAGCCACGCTTACGGAAGCGGAAGCGGCAACCGTCATCCGTATCGCGGTCGAACGTGCTCGTGGCCGGGCGTTCGTTCTAGCCGGCGCCGGGGCGAACGACACCGCCGTCGCGATATCAAAGGCGCGGCGCGCCGTTGATATCGGTGTGGACGGACTGCTCGTAGTCACGCCTTACTACAACAAACCGTCGCAGGAAGGGCTCTTCGAGCATTTCTCGGCCATTGCATCGTCGGTGCCGGTCCCGATCGTCCTTTACAGCGTGCCTGGTCGCACCGGCGTCGAACTCGCAGCGGACACAGCGGCACGGCTGGCGATCGCGCATTCGAATATCGTCGGCATCAAGGAAGCAGGCGGCCGGGTCGAGCGTGTGACCGAACTGCGGCTAGCGTGCGGTGAGTCGTTCGTCATCCACTGCGGTGACGATGCGCTTGCGCTGCCGTTTTATGCGCTCGGAGCAGATGGCCTGACGAGCGTTGCATCGAATCTGATTCCCCACGAAATGCTGGAGATGTATTCAGCCTGGCGACAGGGTGACGCCGCTCAGGCGATGCAGTTGCATGACCGTGTGTTCGATCTCGTAAAGCATCTTTTCATCGAGAGCAACCCCGTGCCTGTCAAGGCGGCGCTCGCGAGCGCGGGATTCATGGCGCCCGACGTGCGTTTGCCACTTGCAAGGCTCGCAGGAAACTCGGAGGCGGCCTTGCTGGCGTGCCTGAACCGTTATAGCGATATCGTCGGCTGACGGCGCGGCTGCAAGGAGGCAGGCAATGTCCATCACATTCTCACGACATCGCCCGGTCGTGCACGACCTGACGCTCGGCGTGTTGATGCTCGATACGCGTTTCCCGCGCTTTCCTGGCGAGATCGGCAACGGCCGGACGTGGCCTGTCCCGTTGCAGTTCAAGGTCGTGCACGGTGCAACGCCGGAGCGGGTCGTCGATGGCGAAGGCGAAGGGCTGCTGGAACCGTTCATCGAGGCCGCGCGGGAACTGGTCGATCTCGGCGTGCGGGGCATTACGACGAGCTGTGGTTTTCTCGCGCTGTTCCAGAGGGAATTGAGTGCGGCATTGCCGGTGCCGGTGGCCACGAGCGCATTGCTTCAGGCTCCGCTCATCGAGGCGATGCTGCCGCGCGGGCGGCGCGTGGGCATTCTCACCTTCAACGCCGGCGCGCTGAGCGAACGGCACCTTGCCGCAGTCGGTGTCAACCCGGCGGCGCCGGTCGAGGGAATGCCTGCTAACAGCCTGTTCCGGCGAGTGTTCTCCGATTCGGCGCGGGCCGATGACGCGGATTTTGCAGTACTGGAAGCAGAGGTGCTGCAGGCGGCCGGAAGGCTTGTGCAGCATCACCCTGGAACCGGCGCCATTCTGTGCGAATGCACCAACATGTCGCCGTTCGCTGCGGCCATCCGCGCTGCGATCGGATTGCCGGTCTTTGACGTCGTCAGCCTGATCCGCTGGTTTGTGCTGGGGCTCCAGTCCGGTGGTGCGTCTGATATCTGTATGGCCGAACGTCGTATCTGACGGGGCCGAAAGGATCTAACTGTGTCTGAAACGATCATCGAAATCAGGAACCTGAAAAAATCTTTCGGGGATCATCACGTGCTGCGAGATATTTCGCTGGCACTCGGTAAAGGCAGTGTGACAACCTTGCTCGGTCCATCGGGATCGGGAAAGTCGACCCTGCTGCGCTGTATCAATCTGCTCACGATTCCGGATGCCGGCAGTGTGCGCGTGGGCGCGCGGGAGCTTGCGTTCGGCGCGGGGCACCGCCGGGCGCGTTCGTCAGAACTAAGTGCATTTCGCGCCACGACGGGAATGGTGTTCCAGCACTTCAATCTGTTTCCGCATATGAACGCTCTGGAAAATGTCATGGAGGGACTCGTGACGGTGCGCAAGGAACCGAGGGCGATCGCACACGACAAGGCGATGATCTTGCTCGAGCGCGTCGGTCTCGCGGATCGCGCGAGTCGCTATCCGGACAATCTGTCGGGTGGGCAGAAGCAGCGGGTCGCGATCGCCAGGGCGCTCGCCATGGAGCCGGCCGTTATGTTGCTCGACGAGGCGACCTCCGCGCTCGACCCGGAACTGGTCGGCGAGGTACTGTCGGTGATCCGGCAACTGGCCGAGGCGGGAATGACGATGGTACTCGTCACGCACGAAATCGGATTTGCCCGCGAGGTTTCTGACACGGTAGTATTTATGCGCGATGGTTTGGTGGTGGAAGCGGGGGCGCCGGACGTCGTTATCGACAACCCCGTCGAGGCATCTACGCGTTCGTTTCTCGCCCGCTTCTCCACCGCATCCGGACCGCCGCCTGCATGAGCGGCTGCGGCGAGCACAGCGCATGGCGGGGGAGCTGCCCTTCATAGCCAATATCAAATGGATTCCGGGGTAACGCAATGCGCGAGGTCAGTCTCACCCTTACCCAGACGTTTTTCCTCGTCGCGCGGGAGGGATCGTATTCCGCCGCCGCCCGGACACTCAATATTTCATATCAGTCCGCTGCGAACCATATCCGGCGACTCGAGCAACTCGTGGGCGAACGTCTGGTGATCGCCGAGCGCGGCGCGAAGTCGATCCGGCTCACTGCGCGGGGTACGAGTCTATTCAGGCTGCTCGAGCCCGAATTCGAAGTCATGCTGGAGCGTCTCGGCAACCTGATCGACAAGGAACGCCCGATCATCCGTATCGGCATGCCGCAGGCGATCTTTTACTATCTGCTGCCGCCAGTGCTGAAAGCATTTAACGCGTTGTATCCAGACGTCGAAATCATTGCCTATGAGCGCGATACGGTGCTCTCGGATCTCATACGCGAGGGCAAGCTCGATGTTTGTGTCAGTGAGCGCTATTTCGGCGATCCGGTGGTGCCGCAGCACGTCATTTGCAGTTATGAGCCGGCCCTGGTGTTTCCGGCCCAATGGGACGGTCCGGCGAGCGAGGAGGACGTTCCGCGCTGGGCGCTCGAGCGGCCACTCGTGACATACGAGCCTGGGCAACTGCTGCGCAATACCGCAATGGACCTGCTCGCCGTCGACGGCAGACAACCCCGCGTCGTCGTTTCAACCTCCGGCAGTTCCAGTGTCAAACGATGCGTGGAGGAAGGCCTCGGCTTTGCCGTGATTCCGGGCTGGTGCGTCGACCCGGATGACGTCAACCTCAAGTCCGTGCGCCTCGGTTCGGTGCCGAAGATCCCGATCTATTTTGGCGAGGCGCTGTTTCTCCGTACCAACCCGTACGTTCGAGCATTGCACAAGTTGTGCGCCGAAGCGATTCTCGACAAACTGGCTGAAATTGTGCCGGACACAAGAGAGTTGGTTTAGTGCTCCCCCAGCATGTGGAAACACAACGCAAGAGCCAGATCAAACACCTCGCTTCGCACCATATCGAAATCCTCAGTGCCCGGAATGGACGTATAGCGACGAGTCACCGGCTCATAGACAGCTGGAGCGTAGTCGTTAAATGAGGCCATCCCTCCATAGACGTGTCGAATGGACGATGACAAGTCTGCGAGGTCGCTCGCGTTAACTTATTCAGATTCAACTGGCGAGCCCGCGCCAAGTCCGACTGAAATTTTCGTGTCCATTGGCATCCCGGATCTAGGACGAGCAAAGCTACAAGCCTGGCCAAGCCTTCGATCAACTGATCAAGCGCAGTGGGTTTGTTCATTTCAACGGCTTTATCGGCGTGAACGTTCCGATCGCTCTGGCGTTCGGTATGAATATTTGGATACTGTTCTGGCCGCCTGTCTGTGTGGAATAGCTCTGCTGGGCTTTCCATGCCGAGATGGCGAAGATCGGCGTCCCCGTTGTACCCTCGGGTGCGCCCGTTGTACTTCACGTCACCGAGTTCAAGACGCGTCCCGTCGCGGCGCGGATTCTCTTCGGCGCACTGTCCGGCAAAGACCATATCAAGGGAACGATAGCGGCCGCAGGAGCACAGTTTGGGGTAGCTGACACAGCCGTCACCGTGATGAGCGGCCTTGGTGTCGTCTCGAGAAACGTCGGGAAACAAACGGCAGATGGTATCGGACAACTGGCCGGCGTCGCCATCAAATAAGACCCCCGCGCTCGCAAAGCCGAGACGGAAAGCAGGCAAGTCCCGGGCAAAACGGAGCGCCTATAAACGAGCGCATCAAGATGGCCGGGCCGAATGCCAGAAAACGCGTATTCCGACGCGTTGCGCATGGCTTGGTTCCGGCGTCGCCCCGAAGCCGGCGTGATTGTGCATAGCGACCGCAGCAGCCAATATCACAGCCGACTCTTCCAGAACACGCTTAAGGCGTACGGCATCGCTCCCACCGCTCATCGCCGAACGTGCGGGCCGGCCAAAGCTCTGGCGCGAGTACAGGTCTTGACCAAAACTTGACCAGAGTAGGTAGAAGTTGACCCAAAAAGATCAAAAGCGCAGCCGGTTACAGGGCGGCTACCGATGCAAGTCATTGATTTAACTGCGCTTTAATTCCTACCTATTCACAGGAAGCGGGACTCTTAATCCGTAGGTCGAGTGTTCGAGTCACTCACGCCCCACCAAAGAATTCAAAGGCTTAGCTTCGGCTAGGCCTTTTTCGTTTCTGCCGGGATTACTTCGCAGCCAACCCGATCAGCGAACAACGAGAAAACCGCCGAAGAAGCAGCATGTCCCGACGATCGAGGCATGGGCGGCGCATGTTCTTTTGCTCGATTAGCAGCAGGCAGACAAAATATAGGCCCGCATCTTGGCGAATCTGTCCTAGCCTAGGGTAAGGGCAATCGCGCCGTTAGCCGGTCATACAGCGTTGGCGGCAACTTCACATACGACGTGTCATCACCGCCCCGAGAGAATGAAATCTCGTCATTCCACCACTCAAGCTCAGGGACGGGCGTAGCAAATCGCCGCCGTACCAGCAATTCGCCAGTTTTCGCATCGTAGGCTCGGCCCAAATAGGCTGGATCAGACCCGCCCGCCCCACCGGATGAGGCACAGTTCCGCCATATAGTGCCCATCGCGAGATACCTTGCGGGAACAATCGCGGGCCTTCGAATTCAGGTCATGCAGCATGAAATACCCCACCCACAATGACTAACCCAACAAGAATTGCTGCCCTCTAAATCTGAGTCTTGCGCTCATAGGTGCGCCCTTATCGGGGGAGAAAGGGAACGAACCTGTAGTCAGAATAAACGATGAAATCTCTGCCTCGTTGATGCCTGATTGCCCATTGCCGGAAATCCTTGTTTTTGAATTGGGTAATAGACATTTCCCGCCACTTTCGGATTACCGAGCGCGACAGGATACTCTGTGTAAGACACAGGTTTGCCAAGAGCGGCCGCAGCCCCGTTGTAAGGGATCGGCTGACTGGTGTCGCACTCAGCCGTGTTCTACCGGTCGAGCCGACCGCAGTGCGCCGCTGTCCTTGAGCGCCCCTTGCTCGTCATGCCGCTGCTGTGCGTCGGCAACGATGCGCTGCCATTCGGCGGACGTTGCACGTTCGCGGCAAACCTCCACCAGAATGTCGCCAAGGCTCTGACGTTTCTTTGCAGCACCCAGCCTGCCCCGGATCACGCGCGGTTCGTTTTGCAACCGGGTCATACGCGCCCGGGCTTTGCCGTGTTCCAGCGAACCCCGGAGAAAAGTCTTGAGGGATTGCTCGGCCGCAGCGAGCGCACAGATGAACTCGGTGCGCTGCTGTTCGAGCGCTTCACGTTCGCGTCCGACAACGGCGTCGACATTGGAAGGGGGTAGTGTTTGCTCAGCGTGAACGGGAACAGGGCGCATGCTGCGCCCCCCCTTTGCGCGGGTTGTTGAACCCGACACCCCGACACCAATCGGGGTGGTCGGGCGTTTTGCTTTCCGGGCTCCACGCACGCACTGTGCGGGCCGACCTTGGCCAGTTCGCCTTCCGATACCATGTCGTCTGCCTTCGCCGCCCATCCCAGCGGCGCGAAACTTTGCGTTTCCCCAGCAACGATAAAAACATGAACATGATCGACCGCCCTGCCCGCCGCGCCTTCTGGCAGCGAACCTTGTCATGGGATCTCAACGACCCTCGTCTGACCGCCGCCGCACGCGTGTGGGTACCGATCCTGTTCGGCCTGTGGTCGCTTTTTCTCGGCCAGGACCGCAATTGGGACGGGTTCAACTATCACCAGTACAACGGCTTCGCGTTCCTGAACGGCAAGCTGCATACCGACTTCGCACCGGCCGGCATGCAGACCTACTTCAATCCAATGCTCGACGTCTTCTACTACGCGTTGAACCGGGCGTTTGCCGCGCCGCTGGTAGGCTTCATCATGGGCACGTTGCACGGCCTCAATTTCGTGCTGCTGCTGTCGATCATCCGTCGAACGCTGCCAGAGCTTGCGCCCGAAGACGCGAACCGCACCCCTTTGCTGCTCGCCGCCGCGGGCATCCTGACAGCGAATTTTCTGTCCGGCTTCGGTAATTCGATGGGCGACGACACGACCACGCTGTTCGTGCTCACCTCGCTGCTTCTGGTTCTTCATCTGTGGGACAGGCTGCCGATGTGGTCCGCGGCCACCGCTGCGGCACTAATCGGCGCGGGCCTCGTCGCCGGCCTCGGCATGGGCCTCAAGCTGACCAATGCGCCTTTTGCGGTGGCCCTTTGCGCCGGGTTGCTTCTATTGCCGGCAACACCGCCCGCGCGAGTGCGCGCTGCGTTCCTGTTCGGCGTGGGCGCACTCGCTGGCCTGCTGGCTGCGGGTGGATACTGGATGGCGGTAATGTGGCATACGTTCGGCAACCCGTTCTTTCCGCAGTTCAGCTCGGTCTTCCCCAATCCGCTCGCTCCGCCGAGCGGCGTCGCGGATCAATCGTGGCTGCCGAAAAACGCGCGCGAATACGTTCTCTGGCCGTTCGTCTTTGCATTCGATTCGAAGCGCGTCGGACAAGCGCACCTGCGTCAGATCATCTGGCCAATCGTGTATGTGCTTTTCTGGGCGCTGACCGCCACCCGCGTTGCGGAGTTGGTGCGCAGCCGGCCTCGCGCGCGGCGACTGAATTCACGAGCGGCATACGTCGTGACTTTCGTGGCACTGGGCTACTTCCTGTGGATGATTCTTTTCAGCATCTACCGCTACGTGGTTCCGATCGAAACGCTTACGCCGCTCGTCGCGTATCTGCTGCTCAACCGGCTCTTGCCTTACCTGACGGCGCGGCGAGTCGCCGTGTGGTTGCTCTGCGTCACGACAGCAGTTGTCGTGGCCGGTGGTGTCGAAACGTGGGGACATGAGCGCTGGGCAAGGGCGGCTTTTCGTGCCGACGTGCCCGTGCTGGATAGCCCTCAGAACACGACGGCGGTGATCGTCGGCGGTGATCCGCCCTGGGGCTGGATAGTGCAGTTCTTTCCCGTGTCGGTCGCATTCACGCAGATCGACGGCAGCTTTCCCTATTCACCGCAATTCGACCGGCACATAGCGGACATCCTGCGCTCTCGCGGCGGGCCTGCGTATGCGATCGTCGAAGGCCGATATAACTGGCGCGTCGACAACGTAGCAAAGATGGATCGGATCGCGAACGCAATCGGCCTGGCGGATGGCGTAAAAGGCTGCAACATCATGCAAGCCGCGATCGATCGCCTGCATCTTCACGCGAGCCTGCAATGGACACCCAATTCCGCCGACAGGCGCATGTGCCGGCTAGACCTCAGGCATGATGATGTGCGAGATGTGGTCAGGGAAAATAAGCAACTGGTCGAACAGGCGCGGCCCGCATTGGAGCGGCACGGTTTCACTGTCGACGCCACCTCCTGCATCACCTACAGGGCCTATGTCGGCCAAGGTGTTTTTCCTTACCAATGGTGCCGCATTACGCATCGCTAGAACGCAAAAGGCCGGAGAGCAAGGCTCCGGGCCGGCCGTAGCAATTCCCTTCAATACGCAGCAAGGCCTGCGTATCCGTAGCCGGCAAACGCTCCGCGTCAACCAGCCGACTCACGAACAGCCCGTCATCCACAACACGATCAACGCGGCGCATCCAGACTCGCGCCAGATCACTTCGCCGTCACGTCGATATTGCCTAGATATTTCGTGGCCAGCGTCTTCACCGTGCCATCGGCCTGCACCTTTGCAATCGCCGCATTCAGGCGATCACGCAACGCCGTATCGCCCTTGCGAATCCCGTATGCAATGCCGCTGCCGAGAATCTTGTCGTCGCGCACCGGCTCGCCGACAAAGGCGTAACCGGCGCCGTTCGGCTTCGACAGAAAACCTGTCTGTCCGGCCGGCGCCAGCACGAGTGTCGCGTCGAGACGGCCTGCCACGAGATCCGTATAAACCAGGTTCTGGTCCTGATACGGCACGACAGTCACACCCGCCGATTCCCAATGCGCCTTGGCGAAAGTTTCCTGAATCGACGACTGCAACACGCCCACGCGTTTGCCCTTCAGCGAGGCAGTTGTCGGCAGCAGACCGCTGTCGCGCTTCGCGATCAGCTGCGTCGGCACGCGGTACACGACGGTGGTGAAATCAATCGCCTGCCGGCGTTGTTCGGTCGCGTTCATCGCCGAATTGATCGCGTCGAACTTGCGGCCCTGCAGCGCGGGAATCAGCCCGTCGAACGAAGTCTCGACCCATTTGCAGGTCATATGCGCAGCGGTGCAGACCGCATTGCCGACGTCAATATCCAGCCCCTGCAACTCACCATTCGGCCCCTTCGATTCGAACGGCGGGTATTGCGCTTCGAGGCCGAAACGCAGCGTCGAGGTGTCGGCAGCGCTCACGGCAGATGCAGCCGCCAGCGACGCAAATGCGCAGGCCAGTGCCAATAGAGGCTTGAGCAATTTCATAGCAGATCCCTTTCCCTTCGATTTATTGTCACGCCGTGCTGCGGCGCGCGGATACGTGATGGCGCGACGATCATACTGCGATCAAAAATACGGCCATCGCGCAGGGCCGTCACTGCCCCGATCAGATTTCGCACAGGCGGCGCGCGCCTTCGATCAAAGTCGCATCGTCCTTGGAGAAGCTCAGGCGGATCAAGCCGGAATCCGTGCCGTCGGTATAAAACGCTGAAAGAGGAATCGTCGCGACGCGCGCATCGCGAATCAGGCGCAGCACGAAATCGTTATCGCTTTCCTCTGAGAAGCCGCGAAAACGCGCGAGCATGAAGAAGCTGCCCTCACTCGGCAGCAGTTCGAAGCGCGAATCGCGCAGTGCGTCCATGAGCAGATCGCGCTTCTTCTGATAGAACGCGGACAAGCCGAGATAGCTTTCGCGCCTGGCCAATGCGTCGACAAACGCGTACTGCATCGGTGTATCGGCAGAAAACACCATGAACTGATGGACTTTGCGAATCTCGTCCATCAATGCAGCGGGTGCGAGGCAGTAGCCGACGCGCCATCCGGTCACGTGATACGACTTGCCGAACGACGAAACGATTACGCTGCGCTCCGCGAGTTCGGCATGGCAAGCCATGCTTTGATGTTTTGCGCCGTCGAACACCACGTGTTCGTAGACCTCGTCGGCGAGAATCACGATATCGGTATTGCGCGTAATGGCCTTCAGGCGCGCGACGTCGGCTTCGCTGAACACGGTCGCGGTCGGATTGTGCGGCGTGTTGATGATGATCATGCGGGTCTTTGGCGTGATCGCGGCGGCAACCTCGTCCCAGTCGACCCGGAAATCATTCAACGACAGTTTGATCGCCACGGGCGTGGCGCCTTGCAGGCGGACAATCGGGCCATAGCTGTCGAACGAAGGCTCGAAGTAGATCACCTCGTCGCCCGGATGCACCAATGCGCTGATCGTCGAATACAGCCCTTCGCTCGCGCTGGCGATCACGGTCACTTCGCTGGCCGGGTCGTAGCGCACGCCGTACAGCGTGGCGACCTTGTCGGCGAGCGCTTCGCGCAAAGCGGCGATGCCGGCCATCGGCGCGTACTGGTTATGACCGGCGCGCATGGCCTGAGCGACGCCGTCGATCAGGCTGGCGTCCGGCGCGAAATTCGGCGCGCCTTGCGACAGGTTCAGCGCATCGTATTGCGCGGCCAGTTGACCGATCACGGTAAAAATCGTCGTGCCCACATCAGGCAACTTCGAGCGGGCTTGCATGGCGCTCTGCATAAGGCTTTCTCCCTTTCTCCATCCGGCAGCGAATCACGGACGGCCTGCTGCGCGGCGGTCCCTTCTGGTTCGGTGATTAGGCATCAGCCAAAGAACCGTCACAATCGAAACTTTGTCATGCGCCGCATGCGTTTAAGTCATGGCTGACGCGAAGCCGCGCCGCCACGGGCGAAGCCAGTCAGATCGGTGCTTTCGGGGAAGAAACGAGGCCGCGTGAAGAACGCGGAAAACTGCAGAGGTATGACGTAATGTGATGCTCACGGTCGCGAGCGGAGCGCTCGCGACCGGCTTCGCCTCAGGCCTCGACCATCAGGCGTCGTCCATCAGGCGGACTTTGACCTTCTTGCCCTTCACCTTGCCGGCGCTGAGCTTGCGCACGGCATCGCGCGCGACGCTACGCTCCACCGCCACGTAAGTGGACATTTCCGTCACGTTGATCTTGCCGATCTGCGAGCCGGCGAAACCCGCCTCGCCGGTCAGCGCGCCGAGCACGTCGCCGGGACGGATCTTTTCCTTGCGGCCGCCGAGAATCTGCAACGTTTCCATGGGCGGCAACAGTCGCTCGTTGCTCGTTGCCGTAAGTTCGGACAACTTGTGCCATTCGACGTCGCGTTTTTGCGCCTGTTCGAGACTGCCGACACGGCCCATCTCGCTCATGCTCGCGAGACTCAGCGCCCAGCCTTCCTGATCGGCGCGGCCCGTGCGGCCGATACGATGCACATGCACTTCCGGATCCGGCGTTACGTCGACGTTGATCACGGCTTCGAGCTGCGCGATGTCGAGACCGCGCGCGGCGACGTCGGTGGCCACCAGCACCGAGCAGCTGCGGTTGGCGAACTGGATCAGCACCTGATCGCGTTCACGCTGGTCGAGCTCGCCATGCAGCGCGAGCGCATGAAAACCCTGCGCGCGCAGCACGTCGAGCAGATCGCGGCATTGCTGCTTGGTATTGCAGAACGCCAGCGTGCTGACCGGACGATAGTGGTTCAACAGCAGACCGACCGCGTGCAGACGCTCGTCTTCGGTCACTTCATAGAAGCGCTGGCGGATCTTGGTGTTGTCGTGCCGTTCCGCGAGTTTGACTTCCTTCGGATTGCGCAGGAATTGCTGGCTGAGTTTGGCGATGCCTTCGGGATACGTCGCCGAGAACAGCAGCGTTTGCCGTTCTTTCGGGCATTGCTTCACGACGGTGGCGATGTCGTCGAAGAAACCCATGTCGAGCATGCGGTCCGCTTCGTCGAGCACCAGCGTATTGAGCGACTGCAGCGGCAGGCTGCCGCGCTCAAGGTGATCCATGATGCGGCCCGGCGTGCCGACCACGATGTGCGCACCGTGTTCGAGACTCGCCGTTTGCGGACGCATCGGCGTGCCGCCGCACAACGTCAGCACCTTGATGTTTTCTTCGGCGCGCGCGAGGCGCCGGATTTCCTGCGTGACCTGGTCGGCGAGTTCGCGCGTCGGGCACAGCACCATTGCCTGCACGGCGAAGTTGCGCACGTCGAGGCGCGCCAGCAGCGCCAGCGAAAACGCCGCGGTCTTGCCGCTGCCGGTTTTCGCCTGGGCAATCAGATCATGGCCGGCAAGCGCGATGGGCAGGCTCGCGGCCTGAATCGGCGTCATCTCGACGTAACCGAGCTGCGTCAGGTTAGCGAGCGTCGCGGGCGGCAGCGATAGCTGGCTAAACGGCGCGCCCGCCGTAGTGGGACTGTTCATAGGTGTGATGGCTCGCAATCGGCTGGAAGCAAAAAACTATTCGGCCATGGGGCCGGTGGCGGGACGGCCTTCTATCTGCTCGTACAGCACCGAGCCGTCGTCCGCGTCGAAACGCTCGACGTAATTGCGCGCGCCGCACATCGGGCAACGGAACAGGAGGCCCTGCCCTTCATTCTTGATGACGACGTCCGATTGCTCCCACTGCGCGTCGCAGGACTGGTTTCTACAGGTAAACACGTTGCTTCTCCAACTGGATTCGATTGTTGATACGGCGCGCCGCACGAACGGCCCGGCCGTGGGTGGGTCGCCGCGGTCGAGGTGACGGCGGCTGAAGCACATCAACCCAGATGCGTATGCCGCGCACGCGGTGCGCTCACATCCATTTCGGTGAGACCCTGCACGATGCCGCAGTCTTCCACTGCCTGTTCGCCGTGGCATTGCTCGCGCAGCGTGGTCAATTGCACTTTCAGTTGCTTCAGTTCTTCGATGCGGGTGTCGACGTGCGCGATGTGCTCGTCAATCAGGGCATTGATGCCGCCGCAGCCGGTGGCCGGTGCGTCGGTCAGACGCAGCAACCCACGAATTTCGTCGTGCGTCATGTCGAGCGCGCGGCAATTACGGATAAAACGCAGCCGTTCGACGTGCTTTGCCGTGTAACTGCGGTAATTGGCCCCGGTGCGCTCCGCTTCCGGCAACAGGCTCTCTTTTTCGTAGAAACGGATGGTTTCGGTCGTGCAATGGGCGATTTTCGCCAATTCGCCGATTTTCATGGACCCTCCGGATGATGGCCTTGACCTTGTAGTGGCTTCAAGGTGTTTACTAGACCACAAATCGAACCAGGAAGCCACCATGCGTCAAGCCAACCACGCCGAAGCCGACCGTCTCGAACGGCCGGAAGCCCGTACCGACGGGCACGACGGCCATGCCCACGTGCATGAACAGCCCCATGAGCACGGGGCGAACTGCGGCGAGGGCCACCCCGCGCAAGACCACGACCAGAGCGATCATTGCTGCGCGCCCGCTCACAGTCACGTGGACGCGGCTTGCTGCGTTCCCGCGCCAAGCGGCGCGGCCTGCTGCGCTCCTCCAGCAGTCGACGCGGCTTGCTGCACGCCCGCAGTAGCCGCGCCCGCACCGAGCCGGTTGCCGCAATCAGAAGCCGTCGGCAGTGACATGCGCACCGCCATCCGCATCATGCAGATGGATTGCCCGACCGAAGAAGCGCTGATCCGCAAGAAATTCAGCCGCATGGCGGACGTGCGCAGCATGGAATTTAACCTGATGCAGCGGATCCTGACAGTCGTCCATGCGCCTGAAGCGCTCGATTCGATCCTCGCCGCGCTTCGCTCGCTCGATTTCACGCCGGAACTGGCGAACGCCGCTCAGGACTCCACGCCCACAACTGCTCCGCACGCGCCGCCCAAACCGTGGTGGCCGCTGGCGCTCGCCGGTGTGGCCGCGGCGGGTTCAGAAGCCGCCGGCTGGCTCGGCGCGCCGGCCTGGCTGCCGGCGGCTCTGGCGATCCTTGCCATCCTCTCCTGCGGCCTCACGACGTACCGCAAGGGCTGGCTCGCGATCCGCAACGGCAACCTGAACATCAACGCGCTGATGAGCATCGCGGTGACCGGCGCGCTAATCCTGCGGCAATGGCCGGAAGCCGCAATGGTGATGGTGCTCTTCACCATTGCCGAACTGATCGAGGCGAAGTCGCTCGACCGCGCCCGCAATGCGATCCAGGGCCTCATGCAACTCACGCCCGAACAGGCCAGCGTGCAACAGCCCGATGGCAGTTGGCGGTCAACGGCGCTCAAGGCGATTGCGCTTGGCGCGGTGGTGCGCGTGAAACCGGGCGAGCGGATCGCACTCGACGGTGAGATCGTAGCGGGCCGCTCGACCGTGGATCAGGCGCCGATCACCGGCGAAAGCCTGCCGGTCGATAAAGCGGTAGGCGACGCGGTGTTCGCCGGCACGATCAACCAGACCGGCTCGTTCGACTATCGCGTCAGCGCCGCCGCCAGCAATACGACCCTGGCCCGCATCATCCATGCAGTCGAGGAAGCCCAGGCCACCAAGGCGCCGACGCAGCGCTTCGTCGATCAGTTCGCTCGCGTGTATACGCCGATCGTGTTCGCCGTCGCGCTCGCCGTGGCCGTCGTGCCGCCGCTCCTGTTCGGCGGGCCGTGGCAAACGTGGATCTACAAGGCGCTGGTGATGCTGGTGATCGCGTGCCCCTGCGCGCTCGTGATCTCGACGCCGGTGACCATCGTCAGCGGTCTCGCCGCAGCCGCCCGCAAAGGCATTCTGATCAAGGGCGGCGCCTATCTCGAACGGGGCCGCAAGCTGACCCGGCTCGCGCTCGACAAAACCGGCACGATTACCCACGGCAAGCCCGTGCAAACCGAGTTCGAGATACTCGCCGAGGTCGACGCCGCCCGTTGCCGCACGCTTGCGGCGAGCCTTGCGGGACGCTCCGATCATCCTGTATCGATGGCGCTCGCGGCGGCGGCGAAGGCCGACGGCGTGACCAGTCTGACGGTCGGCGCGTTCGAAGCGCTCACTGGACGCGGCGTGCGCGGCGAGATCGACGGCTTGTCCTACTGGCTCGGCAATCATCGGCTGGTTGAAGAACTCGGACGCTGTTCGGCGTCGCTCGAAGCACGGCTCGATGCGCTCGAACGCCAGGGCAGAACCGTCGTGATGCTGGTGGACGCCGAACGCGTGCTCGCGCTGTTCGCGGTCGCCGATACGGTGAAGGAGTCAAGCCGCGCCGCGATCGCCGAATTGCAGCGCCTCGGCGTGAAAACGGCCATGCTCACCGGTGACAACCCGCACACGGCCGCTGCGATCGCGCAGCAGGTCGGTGTCGACGAAGCGCGCGGCAATCAGTTGCCGGAAGACAAGCTCAACGCGATCGCGCAGTGGTCGAAGGATCACGCGACGGTCGGCATGGTGGGCGACGGCATCAATGACGCGCCCGCACTGGCACGCGCCGACATCGGCTTCGCGATGGGCGCGATGGGCACCGACACGGCAATCGAAACCGCCGACGTCGCGTTGATGGACGACGATCTACGGAAGATTCCGTCGTTCATTCGCCTGTCGAAGGCGACGCATGCGGTGCTGGTGCAGAACATCACGCTTGCGTTGGGTATCAAGAGCCTGTTCCTCGTGCTGACCGTGATCGGTCTGGGCACGATGTGGATGGCCGTCTTCGCCGATGTGGGCGCGAGCCTGCTGGTGGTCGCGAACGGATTGCGGCTGTTGCGCAAGTGACGGGGTAGCGAAGCTTGCGGCCTGGCGCGCGACGCGGCGCGGCGCCGTTGCAGCCGGTCAGATCAGTGGTGCGCCAAAGCAACCGCGTTGAACGCGCCGGCCCTTTCAACGCGAGCGTCGGCCGCCGCCTTCAACGTCTCCGAAGGCCGCATGCCGAAGAGCTTCCGGTAATCGGTCGCGAACTGGCTCAGGTGCCAGAAGCCCCACGCCGTTGCGACGTCCTGCACCGAGCATGATTCGCGCGCTGCATTCGACAGATCGCGCCGCGCGCCATTCAGGCGAATCGCGCGCAGATACGTGGCGGGCGCCATGCCGAGCACGTCCTGAAAGCAGTATTGCAGCGTGCGCCGGCTCACATGCAGTTGCCCACACAACTCGGGCACGCTCACCGCCCGGTCGCGATTGAGCAGCACATAGTCGCGCGCCTCCGATACGATCGACTGACGGCGCGGACGCGCCGGCATCGCAACCGGCTCCGAGGCGGGCAACGCGCCCACGTCGAATAGCGAAGCCAGCACTGCGGCCTGCAGATTGTTGCGACCAACCGACGATAGCGGCGCGCCGCGCGCCGCGCCGTCGTCGAGCAACTGGCGCAGCGTGGCGCACAACTGCTCCTTGCGCGCCATGCCGATCGGCACGACCGGCGTGTTCGGCACATGGTCGGCCAGACCGACGCGCTCCACTTGCGCCGCGTAACGGCGCAGCACTTCGCCTTTAACCACCACGCCGAAAATCTCGTAACCCGCCGAGGTTAGCAGTTCGAATTCGATCCCGCCCGGACGAAACGCGAGCGCGTCGCCGGCGATCACCTGCGCGTCGATACGCCCCGACCCCGCGGGGCAAGTCGGGATGCCAAACCAGTAGGCGTCCTTCTGCACTTCGCAGGTTTGCCGCAGCGTATGGCTGGTCGTTTCGACAAACACCTGCGTGTGGTCGAGACACAATTCCGTCAGGCCGCCGACAAAGCACCCGGCTGTCAACTGGTCGTAGGTCTGGCTCCAGCCGTGAAGGTTGCGCGCCTGCTCATCGGCGTCATGGGCGACGCGGGTCTGCACGCAGAAGCTCGGCTGTGGTGTGAGCGTCGAGGCTGGCAAGCTGTCGCCGGAAGTGTCAGTCGTCATACCGGATCTGCGCAAACGGGATATGAGGGTGAAAGGGAAAGGCAATTCCCATGCCGAACGACCCCGACACCTTGCCCACCCGAATCGTACCGGCACACGCCAGGCCCACTGTTCATTTGATGAACAGCACCGCACACACTGCTCAGAAACGGGACGTTGCCTCCTCGCCGATGGGAACAGCGCGACGCGCCATGCCGTGCGCGAGTGCCTGTCGCGTGTGCACGAGTCACCAGCGCGGTGCATTGGCACACTTCTGGCTGTAGCCTGTCGCGGCCAAGCGAAATATCGCGCCGAATATAGCCCATTCAAACATGTGAGGAGCACACAGATGAATCACGCAGAGATGCAATTTCTGACCACCGAATTCCCGTACAAAAAGCAGTATGCGAACTTTATCGGCGGCGAGTGGGTGAAGCCCGTGGGCGGCGAGTACTTCGACAACGTGTCGCCGATCACCGGCGAGCCGTTTACCTCGATCCCCCGTTCGCGCGAAGCCGACATCGAACTCGCGCTCGACGCCGCGCATCGTGCGAAAACGGCGTGGGGCAAAACCTCGGCTGCGGATCGTGCGAATATCCTGAATCGCATTGCCGACCGCATGGAAGCGAACCTGCAACGTCTCGCCGTGGCCGAGACGATCGACAACGGCAAGCCGTTGCGCGAAACCGCGGCCGCCGACATTCCGCTCGCGATCGATCACTTCCGCTATTTCGCCGGCGCCGTGCGTGCGCAGGAAGGCTCGCTCTCAGAGATCGACCACGACACGGTCGCATATCACTTTCATGAGCCGCTTGGCGTAGTCGGCCAGATCATTCCGTGGAACTTCCCGATCCTGATGGCCGTGTGGAAGCTCGCGCCCGCACTTGCCGCCGGCAACTGCGTGGTGCTCAAGCCTGCCGAGCAGACACCGGCGTCGATCCTCGTGCTGATCGAACTGATTCAGGACTTGCTGCCGCCGGGTGTGCTGAATGTGGTCAATGGTTTCGGTCTCGAAGCCGGCAAGCCGCTCGCGTCGAGCAAGCGTATCGCCAAGATCGCATTTACCGGCGAAACCACGACCGGGCGCCTGATCATGCAGTACGCAAGCCAGAACATCATTCCCGTCACGCTCGAACTCGGCGGCAAAAGCCCGAATATTTTCTTCGCCGACGTGATGAACGAGGACGACAGCTTTTTCGACAAGGCACTCGAAGGCTTCGCGATGTTTGCGCTGAATCAGGGCGAGGTGTGTACCTGTCCGTCGCGCGTATTGATCGATGAAAAGATTTACGACCGCTTCATGGAACGCGCGCTAAAGCGCGTCGCGGCGATTACGCAAGGGCATCCGCTCGACACGAAGACGATGATCGGCGCGCAGGCCTCGCAGGAGCAACTCGAAAAAATCCTCTCATATGTGGATCTCGGCAAACAGGAAGGCGCCGAATGTCTGATTGGCGGCGAACGCAATACGCTTGGCGGTGAGTTGAGCAAAGGCTATTACGTGAAGCCGACCGTATTTCGCGGCAACAACAAGATGCGCATCTTCCAGGAAGAGATCTTCGGACCGGTCGTCTCCGTCACGACATTCAGGAACGAAGAAGAGGCACTCGAAATCGCCAACGATACGCTCTACGGCCTCGGTGCCGGCGTATGGACGCGCGACGGCACGCGCGCATATCGCTTCGGCCGGCAGATTCAGGCAGGCCGCGTGTGGACCAATTGCTATCACGCCTATCCGGCACATGCGGCGTTCGGCGGATACAAGCAGTCTGGCATTGGCCGCGAGAATCACAAGATGATGCTCGACCATTATCAGCAGACCAAGAACCTGCTCGTCAGTTATAGCGACAAGCCGCTCGGTTTCTTCTAAGCATCGCGTTCCTGTTCGAGCGGGCCGCGTTGCGCGGCTCGCTCTTTTTTTCACGAGGACATGTGATGGCTGATGAGAAAGAAGTTGCCCGCGTAATTGCAACGCCTGCCGCTGTCGAGCTGATCGACAAGCTGCGCGCGGAGCACGGGGCCGTGCTGTTCCATCAATCCGGTGGATGCTGCGACGGCAGCGCGCCGATGATGTTTCCTCAAAGCGAGTTCATGGTCGGTTCGTCCGATGTGAAACTCGGCACGATTGCGGACGTGCCGTTCTATATGAGCGAATCGCAATTCGAATACTGGCAGCACACGCAGTTGATCATCGACGTGGTGCCGGGTAATGGCGGAATGTTCTCTCTGGAGCGGCCGAGCGGTTTGCGGTTCCTGACGCGCTCCCGTCTTTTCGAGGACGACGAAAACGCGTGGCTGGAAACGCATCCGGTGCAGCGAGCCGATGCCTGATCCGCTACGCGATCTGTTACGCGGCGCCCGGGTTTGAATCGCCGCTAATTGCGGGTGCTGCTGGTGTGTCTGCCAGCAGCGCATCGCTGTCGTCTTTCAGGCCGACACCCGTAAGACCCAAACGCCTTGCGTGCGTCAGCAGATAGTGCAGTTTGTGCGCGGCCAGCGGATAGTCGAGTCCTTCTGGACGCACATTCGAAATACAGTTGCGTTGCGCGTCGCTGCAACCGACTTTCGGCCCGTACGTCAGATAGATGCCTAGGCTATCGGGCGAGCTCAAACCCGGCCTCTCACCGATCAGCATCACCACCAATCTTGCATTGAGCAACTCGCCGATCTCGTCACCCAGCGCGACGCGCGCCTGACGCGCGACCACGACCGGGCCGATCTTCCAATCCGCGAGACGCGGAATGACGGCTTGCAGCAGCGGAAGAGATTGCTTCGATGCGGCAAATGCCGAAAGACCATCGCCGATGACGAAGACCACCTCGGGCGAGTCGTCAGGAACCGCCGCCAGCGCCGCGCGACTCTCTTCCGATAAACGTCGTCCGAGATCGGGACGCCGCAAGTAATGCTCGCGATCCGGTGCGGCGCTATGCACGTCCAGCGTGGTGAAGTGTTGCGCACGCAACTGCTCGTGCAACAGGTCCGTATCGAGCGGATGATGCACGGCGTCACGCGCCTGCGCGTGTGACAGGTTGAACGCGAGCAGCGGCGCAGTCGGCAGACTATTGCCCGCGCGGCCGAGCGCGATGCGTGCGTTGGTAAATTGCCGCAGCGCGTTCCATGGATTTTTTTCGAGGAACTCGCTCATGCAATGCCCATCCAGTCAGGCGCCCCTTCCAGCAGCGGTTGTTGTGTCGACGCGCTCAGCAACGCGCCGCGCGCGTCGGTGATCTGCATCGATTCCAGCCATTCTTCGAACTCCGGCGCGCGACGCAAGCCGAGTACCTCCCGCACATAAAGCGCGTCGTGGAAGGACGTGCTCTGATAGTTGAGCATGACGTCGTCCGCGCCCGGAATGCCCATGATGAAGTTGATGCCCGCTACGCCGAGCAGCGTGAGCAGGTTGTCCATGTCGTCCTGATCGGCTTCGGCATGGTTCGTGTAGCAGATGTCGCAACCCATCGGCACGCCGAGCAGTTTGCCGCAGAAATGATCTTCGAGACCGGCACGCGTGATCTGCTTACCGTCGTACAGATACTCCGGGCCAATAAAGCCGACCACCGTATTCACCAGAAACGGATTGAACTTGCGCGCGACCGCGTAGGCGCGCACTTCGCAGGTCTGCTGATCCACGCCGAAATGCGCATCCGCCGACAACGCACTGCCCTGCCCGGTTTCGAAGTACATCAGATTGTTGCCGACCGTGCCGCGCTTGAGCGAGAGTCCCGCTTCATAGGCTTCCTGCAACAATGCGAGCGAAATGCCAAAGCCCGCGTTCGCTTTCTCCGTACCTGCAATCGACTGGAACACCAGATCGACCGGCGCGCCTTTTTCAATCGCGGCAATCGTATTGGTGACGTGAGTCAGCACGCACGATTGTGTCGGCACCTGATAGCGTTGGCGGAAGTCGTCGACCATCAGCAGCAGCCTGGTGATCGCGGCGAGATTGTCGCTGGCCGGATTGATGCCGATCATCGCGTCGCCGCAGCCGTACATCAGGCCGTCGAGCATCGATGCGGCAATGCCTTTGACGTCATCGGTCGGATGATTCGGTTGCAAACGCACCGACATGTGCCCCGGTAAGCCGACCGTGTTGCGAAAGCGCGTAACCACAGGACGTTTGCGCGCCGCCGCGATCAGATCCTGATTGCGCATCAGTTTGGACACCGCCGCGACCATCTCCGGCGTGAGGCCCGCCGCGATACGCGTGAGCGCGTCGGCATCGGTCGTGCTGCTCAGCAGCCAGTTGCGAAAATCACCGACCGTGAGGTGTGAGATCTCGGCGAACGCCCGCGGCGAATGATCGTCGATCACGAGGCGCGTGACTTCGTCGCTTTCGTAGGGGATCAGCGCTTCGTTGAGGAAGGTGCGCAGCGGCACCTGCGCGAGCGCCATCTTGGCCGCGACGCGTTCTTCCTCGCTCGCTGCCGCCACGCCCGCGAGCTGATCGCCGGAACGTTGCGGACTGGCTTTCGCCATCAAGGTTTTCAGATCGGCAAAGCGGTATGTGCGGCTGCCGATCGTCTCGGTGTAGCTCATCTTCACGACTCCATCGCCGCTGCTCGCGCAGCGGCTCGATCCGTCATTCTTCGAGCAGGGCGTCCGCCGGCGCGGCTTCGCGTTGATGCCGCGTCATCAGGAAGTAGACGTAGCCCAGCGCGAGAAAGATTGCGAACACGATCGCCACCAGAAAATTGAAGTAGACCATCGTGGCCAGGCAGATGACCGCGGCCACCAGCGCGAACGCCGGAAAGACCGGAAACAGCGGCGCGCGGAACGGGCGCTCCATGTTCGGCTCGGCGCGGCGCAGCTTGAACAGCGACAACATGCTGATGATATACATCACGATAGCGCCAAACACCGACATCGTCACGATGTTCGCCGTCAGCGTCTGGCCGCCGAACTGGATCAGCTCGTCGCTGTAGATCGCCGCGATGCCCACCACGCCGCCCGCAATGATTGCCCGATGCGGCGTCTTGAAGCGCGGATGCACCTTGGAGAGCCACTCCGGCAGATAGCCCGCGCGCGCCAGCGCGAAAATCTGCCGCGAATAGCCGAGGATAATGCCGTGAAACGAAGCAACCAGTCCGAACAGGCCGAGCCACACCAGCATATGCATCCAGCCGCTATGTTCGCCGACGATGAATTTCATCGCCTGCGGCAGCGGGTCGTTGATGTTCGACAGCTTGGTCCAGTCGCCCGCCGCGCCGGCAAATACCATCACGCCGATGGCAAGCACCACCAGCGTCAGAATGCCGGTCACGTAGGCAATCGGAATCGAACGCTTCGGGTTCTTCGCTTCTTCGGCGGCCATTGCCACGCCTTCGATCGCGAGGAAGAACCAGATCGCGAACGGAATCGCCGCGAACATGCCATGAAACGAGCCCATGCTGAAGGTGTCGGCACCGGACCAGCCGCCCTTCGTGAAATTCGACCACTGAAAACCGGGCGACACGACGCCCATGAAAACGAACAGTTCGAAGATCGCAAGCAGCGTCACGCACAACTCGAATGCCGCGGCAATCTGCACGCCGACGATATTCAGCGCCATGAACACGAGATACGCGCCCATTGCCGCGTGTTTCGGTTCGAGCCCCGGAAACTGCACGTGCAGATAGGCGCCGATGGCAAGCGCAATGGCCGGTGGCGCGAACACGAATTCGACGAGCGTCGCCGCGCCGGCCAGATAGCCGCCGGTCGGACCGAAAGCGTGGCGGGCGTACGCGAACGGGCCGCCCGCGTGCGGAATCGACGTGGTGAGTTCGGTGAAACTGAAAATGAACGTGGTATACATCGCGGCAATGAAAATCGCCGTGATGACGAAGCCGAGCGTACCGGCGCTCGCCCAGCCATAGCTCCAGCCGAAATACTCCCCGGAAATGACGAGGCCGACCGCAATGCCCCACAGTTGCCATGTGCCGAGCGTCTGCTTCAACTCGTGATGCGTGACTTTGCCGACATGCTGACTTTTGGACTCTGATTTCATCGGGTGCTCCCTGATGGTGCCGCCGGCTCGACGCCGCAAGGCTTTGCGGTGCATGGGCGGACAGGTTTCAGCCGATAGTAGTGAGCCATTATTCGAGGTGTTATCGAAATTCGGCAAAGTTCAGCGTCAGCGGGCGCTTGACTGCGCCGTCCGCGAACGGTGGCAAAGGTAACAACGGCGGTGTTCTACACACCGCCGGCGCAGTATCGCAAGCAACGCGCCCATAGCCGGTTTCGTCCGGTGCTATCAGGAGATGAACAAATGACCATGCGTGAAGTAGTGATCCGCCACGTGGAACCGATTGAGCTTTTGTCGGTGGATCACGTTGGACCGTATCCGCAGATCGGCAAAGCGTTCGACGCACTGTTCGGCTGGCTGGCGAAACACAATCTGCTCGCGGCGCAGATGCGGATGATCGGCGTTTACTACGACAATCCCGGCGTCGTGGAAGAAAGCGCGTTGTGCTCGAAAGCCGGCGTGTTGTTGCCGCATCCGGTTCAGACTTCCGTGACGTTGAGTCCGCCGGTTTCCGTCGCGCATCTGCAGGGTGGCGACTATGCCGTGTTGGAACACCGGGGACCGTATAGCGATCTGCGCGCCGCGTATGAATGGCTCTATGGGACGTGGCTCGTGCAATCCGGACGGAAAGCGGCCGACGCTCCATCATTCGAAGAGTATTTGAATAGCCCGAAAGACACCGCGCCTGCGGATCTCATCACGGAAATCTGCGTGCCGCTGGTTTGAAGGTTTAAACGCCCAACCCGATTTCTTTGTCTGGCCGGTGCCCGCTTGCGCAGCGGGCTTCATAGACGCTTCCCTGGTTTTTATAGTCTTTGTATATGTATACGTAGTAATAGTTAACAAGCATCCGGTTCCGCTGTGGATAACCCGAAACTTCGCTTACGGATCAAGGCAATGCGGATTCGATAACCCTGCGGAGCGCCTGCGAACAGGAACACGGAGCCGGGGAAAACTTTTGTGCGACCTGGCGAAGCGGTGTTTTTATCAAGGTTTCGCCCACAATGTTTCAGGTGGCTTGTACAAAAGTTGTCCAGAGGACGCTGTGGATAACTCGACAGGCGCGGCATGGCAGAATCGCGCGGCTCTGGTTCGCCGCTTAGCCTATTCCGCCTCGAATTGATGTCCGACGAACTCGATGTGCGCACGCATCGCATGCGTGGCGTCTTCGGGCACTTGTCTACAGATCGCGTCGCAGATGCGCTCGTGTTGCAGCAACCGCGCGTGCGCACGTTCGGTGGCCTGCGCGTGATTGAGCGTGGCCTCGTACGTATTGCTGGTGATATGTTCGCGCAGCATCACGATCACGCTTGAATAGAAGTGGTCGAACATGCGGTTGTGCGACGCAAGAGCGAGCGTGGCATGGAATTGCGCGTCGGCGGCGGCTTCGGCAGCAAGGTCGTGGGTGAGCACGGCGTCGCGCATTCGCGTGACGATGTCGCGTAACTGCCCGCGTTCGTCCTCGCTGGCACGCCTGGCCGCCAGACCGGCGGCGGCACACTCGAACACGAGCCGGAATTCGAGCGTATCCGCACGCAGCGGCGGATGTTCGGCGATCAACTGCAACCACGGCGCCGCCAGGCGGGCCGGCTGACGGCCAACCAGAAACACCCCGCTTCCGCGCCGCGTCTGCAACAGGCCGCGCGACACGAGCCGCTGAATCGCCTCGCGTACCGTCGCGCGGGACACGCCGAACTGCGCGGCCAGCGCGCGCTCGGCAGGCAGCCGCGCACCATCGCCCCAACTGCCGTCGAGCATGTGACGTTCGAGTTCCCGCACCGTATGTTCCAGCACGCTGCGGGTGGGATGGATGCTCGCCATAGCCTCGAAAGCGGTTCGAAAGCCGCCAAAAAGTAGTCAGACCAATTTGTCCGGGTGGTTTCGATTATCCATGATGCGCTCAAGCGGCGCACGACGCGGCGTCGTCGATCCCCCACAATCTGGAGACGAACATGAACACGCTTTCATCCGTGATCCGGCTTCACGACGACGATGACGTCGCGATCGCCCGCAATGCCCTGACGGCCGGCACCGTACTCACTGAACTGGATGGCCTGACGGTCCGCGCGGACATTCCCGCCGCCCACAAGATCGCCCTGCGCCCAATCGAAGCCGGCAGCATCGTGCGCCGTTACGGCCAGACCATCGGGTTCGCCACGCAGCGTATCGAGCCGGGCGAGCACGTGCACGTCCACAATGTGTCGATGGGCGATTTCGAGCGCGACTATGCGTTCGGCGCGGACGTCAGGCCGGTCGAAGCCGCGAGCACGCCGTTGACCTTCCAGGGCTTTCGCCGCGCTGACGGCCAGGTGGCAACGCGCAATTACATTGGTGTGATCAGCACCGTGAACTGCTCGGCGACGGTCAGCAAGATGGTCGCCCAGCATTTCAGCGCGCCGGGCCGGCTCGACGCGTACCCGAACGTGGACGGCGTCGTGCCGATTACGCACAGCTTCGGCTGCTGCATCGATCACAACGGCGAGGGCATTCAACAACTGCGTCGGACCATCAACGGCTTCGTGAAGCACCCGAACTTCGCCGGCGTGCTGGTGATCGGTCTGGGCTGCGAAGCGAACCAGATGGGCGCGATGTTCATGACCGGCGGCATCGAGACCGGTCCAATGATGGTGCCGCTCGTCATGCAGGAGCAAGGCGGCACGCAGAAGACCGTCGATGCGGCGATCAAGGCCATCGACCAGATGCTGCCCGTCGCCAATCAGGCGCAGCGCGAGCCCTTGCCGATCTCGCATCTGAATATCGCGCTGCAGTGCGGCGGCTCCGACGGCTACTCGGGGATCACCGCCAATCCCGCGCTCGGCGCGGCTGTCGATCTGCTGGTCGCGCACGGCGGGACCGCGATTCTGTCGGAGACGCCCGAAATCTACGGCGCCGAGCATTTGCTGACGCGCCGTGCGATTTCGCGCGACGTGGGCGAGAAGATCGTCGAGCGCATTCACTGGTGGGAAGCGTATGCCGAGCGCGAAAAGGGCAGCATCGACAACAATCCGACGCCAGGCAACAAAGCCGGCGGGCTGACGACGATCCTCGAAAAGTCGCTCGGCGCGGTGGCGAAGAGCGGTTCGACGCCGCTGATGGGCGTCTATCGCTATGCAGAACCGGTCGATACGCACGGCCTCGTGTTCATGGATGCGCCTGGTTATGACCCGATGGGTGCGACCGGGCAGATCGCGAGCGGTGCAAACCTCGTGGTGTTCACGACCGGCCGCGGCTCGTGCTTCGGCGCGAAGCCGGCGCCATCCATCAAGGTCGCGACGAATACGCCGATGTTCAACCGGATGCGCGACGACATGGACATCAACTGTGGCGACATCATGGAAGGGCACGCGACGGTGCGGCAGAAAGGCGAGGAGATTTTCCGCGCGATCGTCGAAGTTGCGTCCGGCGTAAAGAGCAAAAGCGAAGCGCTCGGCGTCGGCAACGAGGAATTCGTGCCGTGGATGATCGGCGCCCAGATGTAATGCGGGCTCCGTCCTGATGCGGGTGCGTTGACCGGCTGGATAAATCCCAAATTCCGCTCGCGGCCAGTCACATTGGAACTGGATGAACAGTTGCGATAAACTGGCGCAAAAATGCGAAAAGGGATTTTGAATGCGAAATACTGCGGTGGCCGAACAGTCGGCGTCCGTACCCGCTATGTCCAGACTGACGCGTCAGCGTCTGCATGACACGGTGGTGGAGTATTTGCGCGATTACATCGTGAAAGGCGTGCTCGCGCCCGGCGTCAAGCTGAACGAGCGGGAATTGTGCGAGACGCTGGGCATTTCGCGCACGCCGCTACGGGAAGCGATCAAGGTGCTGGCGGCCGAGGGGCTGATCGAGATCTCGGCCAATCGCGGAGCGGCCGTCTCGAAGCTGGCGGAGTCGGAAATCGATGAGATGTTCGAACTGATGAGCGGCCTCGAGGCGTTTGCGGGCGAGCTTGCCTGCGAACGGATCACGCCTCACGAAATCGCGGAAATCAAGGCGCTGCACTACGCGATGGTGGCTTGCCGCGAGCGCGAGGATTTGTCGGGCTACTATGGCTACAACCAGCAGATCCACGACAGGATCAACGAAGCGGCGCGCAATTGCGCGCTGCGGCAGACTTATTTGTCGATCAACCGGCGGCTTCAGGCCATGCGGTTCAAGTCGAATTTCCACAAGTCGAAGTGGGACCACGCCGTGCACGATCATGAGGAAATGATCGAGGCGCTCGAAGCGCGCGACGGCAAACGGCTTTCGGCTATCTTGCGCCAGCATTTGCTGGACAAGCGCGATGTCGTGCTCGTGACGCTCGCTACCGCGCGCGAGACGCCGGCGACGACCGGCCGGTAGTCGCACCGGTTTCAAAACGCGCCGGCCATCCGGGCTTTGCGGCTTTCTGCCGGCACTGCAGCATCTTTCCCGCACGCGTTGGCGTGTCAGTCTTGTAGTTCGACGAGAGCGACCAGGAACCCATCTGGCGCTTTGCTTTCGCAATCGCGATCGTCCTGTTTGCCCGCCTCGGGCGATCTGTGCCATCAGATTCTTACGCAACTGCGTTTCCGCTGCCCTCACCGCCTCTTGCGGCGCTCAACCTCCTCTCCCGCCGCAACGGCGCAAAATCGGTTGCTGACGTAAACCCCTATCCCGTCACCGATTTCTCTTCTTGCCCCTTCCGAAAGTTCTGAGTATGATTTTCATAAATAATTTTGAATTCAAAATTCAAGAAAGGAGACGCAGATCGTGGCTACTCGAGAGCATCGCCCCACCAACCGCTGGCTCCAGTTGATTGCTGGCATCGTCGCCATGATCATGGTGGCCAACTATCAGTACGCGTTCACGCTGTTCACGCCAGGCATCAAGGAACACTTTGTCGGCACGCCGTATTCGTCGATTGCACTGATCTTCACCATTTTCGTCATTTTCGAAACCTGGCCAGTCCCGGTGGCCGGCGTGCTGATCGACAAGTTCGGCGTGAAGCTGCTCATGTTCATCGGCACCGGGCTCGTGTTTACCGGCTGGCTGCTGGGTGGTGCGTTCGCCGGGAGCGTCAAGGATCTCTATCTCTACTACGGCGTGATTACCGGACTCGGCGCCGGGACGATCTACGTCGCCGTGACGGGTAACGCGATCAAATGGTTTCCCGATCATCGTGGGCTGGCCGCGGGTCTCACCGCAGCGGGCTTCGGCGGCGGCTCGGCGCTGACGCTGATCCCGATTTCGGCCACCATCAAGGCGATCGGCTGGGAACACGCAATGGTGACCTGGGGGACGATCCAGGCCGTGGTGGTGCTGGGCATGACGTTCATTCTGCGCCACCCGCCCGCGAACTGGGCGCCGCCCGGCTGGACGCCGAAGGTCACGAAGACGCTCGCGCAAACCGCAGAGAGCTATACCTGGCTTCAGGCGCTCAAGATGCCCGAGTTCTACCTGCTCTATCTCATTCACTTCCTGATTAGTCTCGGCGGGTTGATGACCCTCGGGAACCTCTCGGAAATTGCCCGCTATCTGCACGTCGAAACCGCCACGATCATGGGTATTTCGATCGTCGCATTTGCGGCGACGGCAAACGGCATCGGCAGCGTGGCATCGCGGATCTTCTGGGGCGTCACGTCGGACCGCCTCGGACGGGAGAACACGATGTCGGTTGTGTTCGTGCTCGAAGGCATCTTCATTTTCTGCGTCACGCAGATCACCGGCAGCCCGATTCTGTTCGTGGTCATCTTCCCGCTGATTTTCTTCGGCTATACGCAGATCAACACGCTGCTGTCCGCCACGACCGGCGATCTTTTCGGCGCCCGTCACGTGTCGGCGAACTTCGGGATGTTGTACACGGCGAAGGGTGCAGCGGCGATTTTCTCCGGGTGGGGAGCTGCCCGGGTTGCCGCCGCGTTCGCCGGTTCGTTCCAGGCGCCGTATTACATCGCTGCGGCATGCGACCTGCTCGCCGCGGTGCTCGCCATCTTCGTGCTCAAGCCGCTCGTACGCGCCAAGCTCGCCAGCCGAAACCTCAAGAAGGAAGCAGATTCCGCCTCGACAATGATCAACGCACAGTTGTGAGGCAACCCTGTTGTCAGTCGTTCGTTGCCCCAGTGGGCAACTGATAAAACCAAGGAGCAATCATGAGTCGAACCCAAGAGAAGCACAACCGGTCAGTGAGCAAGGATGTTTTAGTCGTCGGCGGCGGCACGTCAGGCTTTGTCGCAGCGATTGCGGCGGCGAGAAACGGCGCCAGTGTGTTGCTTCTCGAGCAGCGCGATCACCTGGGCGGCACCCATTCGGGCGGCATGGTGATGATGATTCGCTCGATGCGTCACATGAAGGCGCCGGCCAACATGGAGCAGAAGAAGATCATGATGACGGGCTACGAAAGCTCGTTCGACGACGAGCAGGTCGTGCGCTCCATCGTGCAGGAATACATCAACCGGATGCTGGAGATCGGTTCCGCGTGGGGCCGCAAGGACGAGGCGACGGCTCGCCAGATGTTCGATCCGGAAATCGCGAAGTGGGTCATTCAGGACATGGTGGCCGAAGCAGGCGTGGAAGTGTGGCTCAACACGCAGGCGACCGACGTCATCATGGAAGGCAACGCGCTCAAGGGCGTCGTGATAGAAAGCCTGCGTGACCGCGTTGAAGTTCATGCCGGGATCACCATCGACACGACCGGCGACGGCGATATCGCAGCGGCGGCCGGTGCGGCGTTCGAATTCGGCTCGCCGGAAGACGGCAAGTGTCAACCTGCCAGCCTGTATTTCGCGGTAGGCGGCGTGCAGCTCGACAAAACGATCGCCTATATGCGCGACCACGCCAACGAGTTCGGCGAGGAATACGTGAAGACGATGCTCGGCCTGAAGGAGCAGAACAAGCCGATCACGATGTTCCCGTTCAAGGAAAAAATCCGCGAAGCACTCAAGAACGGCGACTATCCGATTCCTTACGGCGTCGAGACAGTCAACCCCGATACGCTGAGCTACATTGTCCGGCCGATGTTCCGGAACGGCAAGTTCCGCTACGACGTGACCTATCACAACATGGACATGGCGTACAACTTCGATGCGACTGATCGCGTCGAACTCACGAAGGCCACGCTCGCGATGCGCGACCTCGCTAACAAGATGGCGAAGTTTTATCGGAAGTACGTGCCCGGGTATGAGGATTCCTATCTTTCGTACACCGCGCAGTCGGTCGGTATCCGCGACAGCCGCCGCATTGTGTGCGACTACACCCTCACGCGCGACGACGTGCTCGCCGGGCAGGTGTTCCCGGACGGCATCGGCCGCTACGGCAGCTTGATGGACGTGCATGACAAGTCGGGCAAGAAGTCGCTGAGTCTCGTCGAGGTGGGTGGTCACGGCTGGTTCCATGTGCCGTTCCGTTCGCTGTTGCCGAAGGGTATCGAAAACCTGATGGTGGCCGGCCGTTGCATTTCCGCCGACTATGACGCGCAAGGCAGCGTGCGTTCGCAGGCCGCCAGCATGGTGACCGGTCAGGCGACGGGCACTGCCGCTGCGCTGGCTGTGCAGCAAAAGCGCAAGTTGCGCGAGCTCGACGTCTCGGCGCTTCAGGAAGTGCTCAGGGCGCAGAACCAGGTGATCTGAGCCGGTTGAACTGTCTTCGGCCGGCCGGACCGATCTGGTCGGTCGGTCGGCTGCAGGCAGTTTGCCGGCAGACGGCGGCATCGTCGAGTTTGCTTAGGAGGAGAGCTTCATGCTGGCCACTCAGTTCCGCGACATCTTCAGCGCACTCGCCGCAGGTGTCTCGGTCATTACTTTCGACGCTGGCGGCCACGTCCACGGGTTCACGGCGACATCGCTGACGCCCGTGTCAATGATGCCGCCGCTGGCGTTGTTTTGCGTCGCACGAAGCAGCAGGAGCGGCGCCTCGCTGTCGCACGGCAAGATGATCGGCATATCGATCCTTGGCGAGGCGCAAACGCATGTGTCGCGGCGCTTTTCGGAACAGGCGGAGCTCGGCAGCTATCAGGACATCACGGTAAGGCATAACGAGGACGGCGTTCCAGTGGTCAGCGGCGCCAACGCGACGATAGAGGCGCGAATCGCCAATATATATCCGGCCGGCGATCACCTGATCTGCGTTTGCGAGTTGAAGTCGGGTTGCCTGAGGCAGGCGGACGAGCCGCTTCTCTATTTCTCGCGGCGCTACCACGGCGTTTCGGTGTTGCCCGAGTTGGAAGCTGAGCGGGCAGTTGCGCCGGAGAAGGAAGAAGCGGAAGAGGCAGCGGTTTGCGGTGATTCCGATAGATATGTGCAGGGGCGGCGAAGCTGCTGATTGCTCGCTCCGCTCGATGGGAAGGCGTAATGAGGCCACGCAGATGGACCGCCTCTGGCCTGAATAATCGTATCCGGAATTTCTAACGCGATAACATCGCGGCCTCGTAGCGATTGAATGCTGTTCGCGCGGGCAATCGCGGCTAATCGATTTGTGGTTCATTACTTTCAGGTGTTAACAAACGGATTGTTCCGTATCATTACGTTAGGATGCCTACGTTTTAATTGAGCGCAGTGGTTTGGAGGTTGTTAAGCGAAGTAGCACAAAAATTCAATATGGAGACAAAGATGCGCAATAGAGCGAGTGTGTTGAGAATAGAGTCGGCTTTGCTCGGTGCAGTTGCGTTGTCGGTGAGCGCGGGTGCGATGGCCCAGTCGTCCGTGACGCTGTATGGCATTGCCGATGCCGGTGTCGAGTTTCTGACCGGTGCGCCCAACGCTGCCGGCAAGTCGTCGACGCTGGTGCGCGAGGAGTCAGGCGGCGTGAATAGCAGCCGGATCGGTTTGCGCGGCTCGGAAGACCTCGGCGGAGGGCTGAAGGCGATTTTCGTGCTGGAAGGCGGGATCGACATTACCTCCGGCAAGTCGCTGCAAGGCGGCCGCCTGTTCGGCCGGCAGGCCTTTGTCGGCCTCAGCGGGAACTACGGGGCGCTTACCCTCGGCCGTCAGAGGATTCCGATGTACGACTATGGCGCGCGCTTCGATCCGATCGATTACTACACCTATGGCTTGAAGGAAACGGATCCGCAATTCGCGGGCAGAGCCGACAACTCGGTCAAATACACGGGCAAGTTCGGCTCGTTCAGCGTGGAAGCGCTGTATAGCACGGGATACGACTCGACAATCCAGAACGGCTCGCAGGTTCCCGGCGAATTCAAGGTCGGAAGGGAAATCAGTGCCGGCGGTGAATATGCGAGCGGTCCGTTCGCGGCGATGGTGACTTACGATCTGCGAAACGGAGCGTCGGTCGAGACCCAGGGCGACAAGGAGCAACACTTGGTAGTCGCGGCGAGTTACACGATTGGAAAGGCGAAGGGATTCGTCGGCTATAGATGGTTGAGCAGCACGTTGCCTCTGGATTCCGGTACTCAGGCTCACTCGAATGAGTACTGGGGCGGGCTGGAGTATCACGTGTCCGCACCGTTCTCCGTGTCGGGTGCAGCGTTCTGGACGGACATCACGTCTGCGGGGCAACGGCCGCTATACCTGGTGGCGAGTGCGAATTATGCGCTTTCGAAACGCACGTCGCTGTATGGCGAAGTGGGGTATGTGAAGAATAGTCATGGGTCCAATTTGGGCGTCAACGGCTATGACTCGGACGTTGTTGCGGGACATAATCAGACTGGGGCGATGATGGGGATCATCCACTACTTTTGATTGGCGCGTGTCACGTGTTGGGAAGATGTTGCGCGGCAAGCTGCCGACGCGCCTGATGAATCGTCAGTTCTCGGTAGAGCTTGCCCGCGCGGTTCGAAGATTTGACCCACCGGCGATGTTTCGCACTATCAATATCTAAAATAGAGAATCCCGAGCGCACCCGGTTACCTGATGTTTTGCTCTTTTTGGGGCGATATACCAATCCCAGCCTTTCAGTCCTCAAACTCATCGACGTTGCGTTCATTGGGCTTGATGACCTCGCGCAAGACACGAAGTGTCTCGCAGCCATCTTGCCTGATCTCGGCACGCTCGACGTGCCGGCGCGCAAAGCAATGCTGAAGCTGCTTCTCGGTGCCATGCATGAAGGCTTCAGAGAGACAGCGTGAATGGCGGGAGTGGCGCTTCCGCTTTGAAAGAGATGATCAGCAGAATCTCACAGACAACGACCCCGCAAACCCATACACTTATCCACAACCGGTCCTGCTTCAGACCGGTCTCCACCCCGGCTCAGAATTCAATCGGCGCGGTGGCTCAAAATTCAGTCGGCGCGGACAACCCACCCAAAAAACGCGCTGATTGAGCGCTCGCAGCCTTCGCCGATTGCACATCAGCGTTTCACAGGCGGGTTGGATGCCCGGCTGCCAACGTGCTCCAGATTGCTACCTTACGTATGGAGCGCGTGATGAATAACGCTCGCCGGTGCGTTGCCTGTGGCAGCCTCTTCCATCCTTTGTCTCAGATCCCGAATCAACGATTCTGTTCTGCCCTGAGCTGCCAGCGAGAGCGACGCCGACGCTGGCAACAGCAGCGACTTCGAAGTGATCCCGACTCTGTTTATTTGCTGCGAAAGTATTTCGTTCGGGAAAATAAGTCGGATACATTTTTTACGCTCACCGCCAATATGGGGGAAGGTGGCCATAGCTTTCGACATTCTTCTCGAAGATCGTCGAATGATGGACGAGCCGGTCAATTGCAGCGACGGTCATGCCGGGATCCGGGAACACGTCGTTCCAGCCCGAGAACGGCTGGTTAGCCGTGATGAGGAGGCTACGGCGCTCGTATCTTTCGGCGATCAGTTCGAACAGCACGCTCGTTTCAGCCTGGTCCTTGCGGGCGT
>Ga0255336_100339_pt1 | contig 83767 bp, 83 predicted proteins | sample MeOH1_35cm_T3_17_FD_189102 | JGI IMG/M metagenome (GOLD analysis project Ga0255336, IMG submission 189102) | Sandy soil microbial communities from University of British Columbia, Vancouver, Canada - MeOH1_35cm_T3_179 | ecosystem: Engineered > Artificial ecosystem > Sand microcosm > Unclassified ... | reverse complement strand
TCCCAGCCCCCTCATGGCCGAGGATCGCAGGAAAAAGTCCCTCGGGATCGGCGCCGGACAGGGTAAAGTAGTCGGTATGGCAGATGCCGGTCGCCTTGATTTCGACCAGCACTTCACCTGCCTTCGGCCCTTCCAGCTGTACGGTCTCAATGCTCAGCGGCTTGCCAGCTTCCAAAGCGATTGCAGCGCGAACATCCATGTCTCTCTCCCTGTTAGATGGCCGATTCGGCGGCCGGCATGGTTTCAGAAGGCTTTGCCGATGGCAAGTCATGCAAACGGACGAAGCAGTGGTTGCGGTGGATGGCCGTGTTCCACCCCGAATGTCATGAAACAACAAAACTTCGCGCGTCAGGTTCATCTAAGATGCACAGGGGGCTGGATGTGGTATCGTCTCGCCGAACCGAACAGCGCGGACGGGCGATCCGGGTGGGCAATCCGGGTGGCCCGGATTTGATCGGCCGCCAGTCAGGGCATCGCCCCGTCGGATGACCGAGGGGCTGCTGACCGGGGGCTGCGAATTGCGATAGGGCAGGCGGAATAAGGGAACGGGATGAGCATCGTTGCTGCGGTCGCATTGGCGGCCGGCTTGGTCTATCTGGCGGCCTTGCTTTTTCTCTATTTCACGCAAAGCAGCAAGGTCTTCCGCCTGTCGGCCGACAGACCGGCATTGGCGGAAAGTTCGATTGCCGATCGTGCCGAGGTTGTACGGATCGATCCAGGCGATGGGACTGTGCTCTTATCCTGGTTCGTGCCGGCACAGCGTGCAGATGGTCGCACGATCGCCTATTTTCATGGCAATGCCGGTACCATCGCCGAGCGTGTCGAGCGGGTGTTGCCCTATCTTGCCGTCGGCTATGGCGTATTGCTGGTGGGCTATCCGGGTTATGGCGGCAATCCCGGCAAACCGAGTGAAGAAGGCTTCTACCACGCGGCGCGCGCCAATCTCGATTTCCTGGCCCGACGCGGCCTTTCACCGCACCAACTTGTCCTGTTTGGCGAGTCACTCGGCACGGCCGTCGCGGTGCAGATGGCGCTGGAGCGGCCAGCGCTTGCGATTATCCTTGAAGCCCCGCTTGCCTCGATTCATCATTCCGCCTGGGCGCGCTATCCCTATCTCGCCTTCGAGCGCCTGATCCGGCACAAATTCGCCTCCATCGACAAGATCGATCAGGTGCGCCTGCCGCTTCTGGTCATTCACGGCGGGAAGGATCAGACCACCCATATTCGCTTCGGCCGCATGATCCTGGCGCGCGCCAATGAACCTAAACAGGGTTTCTTCCCGCCCGAGGCCGGGCATAATGACCTGATGGAGCACGGGATGCCGGAAACAGTGCGCAGCTTCCTGGAGGCGTTGCCATCGTGAGGAAGATCCTCGTCAGTGCCTGCTTGATGGGACGCCCCGTGCGATATGATGGGCGGGCGGCTGGACGGGGGGACGGGTTGCTGGCGCAGTGGCAGGCGGAAGGCCGCTTGGTGCTTGCCTGTCCGGAAATCGCAGCCGATCTGGCCATTCCGCGGCCCGCCGCGGAGATCCGCGGCGGCACCGGCAGCGACGTTCTCGATGGTATTGCTAGGGTGATGACGGCGGAAGGCGAAAATGCGACGGATAGCTTTCTTGCCGGAGCAAATGCCACTTTGGCCCTCGCCTTGGAGCATGGCATCTCTGTCGCCATCCTGAAGCAGCGCAGTCCGTCTTGCGGCAGCCGGGAGATCTATGACGGCGCTTTTGCCGATCGCCGTATCCCCGGCGAAGGCGTGACCGCAGCCTTATTGCGCCGCAACGGGATTGCGGTGTTCGATGAAATGCAGTTGCAGCGCGCGGCGGATTGGCTCACGGCACATGAATAGCCGGCAGAGGCGGGACCTCGCCGCCCGGCCCGTCGCTCATTCGACTTGATCGAGCAGTTTTTCAAGAGCAGCGAATGGCAAGAGAACGCAGTCGCGCCGGCTCTTACTGGCATGGACGGGGGTAAAGATTTCCAGCGCGGGCCATTCGGTTCCCGCCGGCTGGCCATCTTGCATCATTGTCCGGATGGCAGGGATGATGGCACGGACCTGCGCCACCGGCCGATGGCTGCAATTTTCGGCTATGGTCGCGGCAGCGGCTTCGCATAGAAGGCAGCCACGGACTTGGTGGCCGATCTTCGCCAGCTGGCCATCGACAAGCGCGATATCGATCGTGACGCGGTCGCCGCAAAGCGGGTTGTCCAAGGTGATGCTGGCGGTGGGCTCGGCCAGCCGGCCCTTGCCGAAGGCCGCTTTGGCGCGGTCGACCAGGGCGGCATGATAAAGTGCCGCGGTCATGATGCGGCTCCGCGCCGCAAAGCCGCATAGGCTTGCGGCGTGTCGATGTCGCTGAAGATGCCCGCATCTTCAGCGGCGATCTCCACGACATCCGTCGCATATTCGCCGATCAGATGGCGCGCACCGACATCACCCGCGAGATTTTGCATATCGGCAAAATAACGGCGATCCCATAGCACCGGATTGCCGCGCTTGCCGGCATGGACCGGCAAGACGATCGAGCGACCTTCGACGGGATTATAGGCGGCGAGCATGCGCCGCAGCAGCGTCGGTGAAACCAGCGGCATGTCGCCGAGCAGGACGAAGGCCGCCGTCGAGATCGGGGAGAGCGCGGCGATACCGGCCTTAAGCGAGGCACTCATCCCGGTTTCGTAGTCCTCTGCCATGACGAAGCGCACCGGCCGTCCGGCCAATGCCTGGCGCACTTTCTCGGCCTGATGGCCGAGGACCACGACGACTTCTGAAAGATCGAGTGTCAGTGCCCGATCGACCACATGGCAGATCAGCGGCTTTCCCTCCACGTCCAGCAGCAGCTTGTTCTCGCCCATGCGGCTCGACTTGCCGGCAGCCAGGACGACCGCGCCGATACTTGCGGCCTGTCCTTGCGGGATGGCGCCCTGACGCGGCTGCGGCCGACTCAATATCTCGCCCAGCAGGCCGCCGACGCCCATGCGGCGGATATCGCGGGCGGTCACGGGCAGATCTGCGATCAGGCGTTGCAGTACCCAGTCCACGCCGTTCTGTTTCGGCGACCGTGCGCAGCCGGGCAGGCCGATAACCGGCTTGCCGGCAATCGAGGCCAGCAGCAGCAGATTGCCGGGATCGACGGGCATGCCGAATTGCTCGACGGTTCCGCCGCTGGCCTGGATCGCTGCCGGGATGACATCCAGTCGATCGGTGATGGCGCTGGCGCCGAGGATCAGCAGCAGCTCCGCGCCGGCAGACAGGCAATCTGCGATCATCGCGGCAAGCTCTGTGGCCTCATGCCGGCAACGCCGCTCGACAGCCAAGCTGCAATTGAGCGCAGCCAGACGTCTCGTCGTGACCTCGCTCGTCTTGGTGAGAACGCTGTCTTTCAGGGTCGGCAAGGTGGTCTGGATCAAGCCGATACGGCGTGGCCGAAACGGCGCAATGGCGATAGGGGTGGAGGCCCTGGCGATTGCGCAAACCCGGTCCAGCATCTTCCGCGGAACGCTGAAGGGGATGATCTTGACGGTGGCAACCATCTGGCCGGCCATGACCGGCTTGAAGCGGTCCAAGGTCGCAAGGGTGATGGTTTCATCCACCTCATTGACCGTGTCGATGATCTCCGGATCCAGGCAAAACACGCCATCATTTTCGGCAAAGAGATTGGCCCGGCCGGTGAACGGCGGGTCGACGCGGATATGCGAGCCGGCGATAGCCTGGGCCAGGCCGCCCGCCGCCTCATCCTCGCCGACATCGCCGTCTTCCAATCGCGCGACGACAACGCTCTTCTGACCGGTTGCGGCAAGCAACTCGATATCGTCATTATTGAGACGCCGCCCCTTCTTGAAAAGCTGGTCGCCGACACGTACCGCATGCGCCAGAATGGCGTCGCGGCATTGATCGATGGGAAGGGCACCGAAGATCATCGGGGTTCAGCGCGTGACGCGGCGATGCAAGGCGGCGGTCATTTGCGCCAGGACGGAGATGGCAATTTCCGCCGGTGATTTGGCGCCGATGTCGAGGCCGGCCGGGCCATGGATGCGCGCGAGATCCTCAGCCGTGAAGCCTGCCCCGGTCAGGCGCTCCAGCCGCGCCGCATGGGTCTTCTTGCTGCCCAACGCGCCGATATAAAAGACCGGTGTGCGCAAAGCGAAATCCAGCGCCGGATCGTCGAGCTTCGGATCATGGGTGAGGGTGACGACGGCGCTCCGCCGATCCGGCTTCAGCGCTTCCAGCGCCTCGTCCGGCCAGTCGTGGCGCAGCTCGATATCGGGAAAGCGCAATTCGCTGGCAAAGGAGCGGCGCGGATCGATGACCGTTACCTGATAGCCGGCCAGGGCGGCCATCGGTGCCAGGCTCTGGGAAATGTGCACGGCGCCGACGATCATCAGCCGGGTGGGCGGGTTATGCGCCTGGACGAAAACGCGCCGCTGTCCGATCTCTATTTCAGCATTGCGATCATCGATCAGCATCTGGCGGATGTTTGTCAGATCCGTCGCTGACAATGCGAAGACGGTTCCGGCCGCGTCGGCGGTCACCAGATCCTGCTCGCCGGTCGCGAGATCGGTCAGCAAGGCGGCGGGAATTTGCGCCGCCCTGCAATCGAGCAGATCTTGGAGGATTGCGAGCTTCATGCTGCTACCGGATCAATCGAGGCGTTCAACATAGACCTGCAGCTTGCCGCCACAGGCAAGACCGACTTCCCAGGCCTGTTCATCGGTGACGCCGAAATCCAGCAGTCGGGGCTGGCCGTCTTGCATGACTTCCAGGGCTTCCTTGACGACGGCCCCTTCGATGCAGCCGCCGGAAACCGACCCCATCATGCTGCCGGCCTGGTCGATGACCAGCTGGCTGCCGGCCGGGCGTGGCGAGGAGCCCCAGGTGCTGGTGACGGTGGCGATGGCGACGGAGCGGCCGGACGCCTTCCAGTCCGCGGCGAGGCTGAGAAGATCCTGATCGTTGGTCATGCTGCCAGAACTCCTGTGCTGGGCCGGCGGCCGCGGCGCGGCGCGGCGCTCAATACGCTGGTCAGATCGCGCATGGAATTGAGATTATGGATCGGCCGGAAGTCGTCAACATGCTTGATAAGGACGGCGGCCCCCTGCGTCAATGGCTCATAGGCATCATAACGCAGCAGGGGATTAAGCCAGATCAGGCGCCGACAGGAACGATGCAGCCGGCTGACTTCCTGTTCCAGGCCGGCGGCGCCATCGCGATCGAGGCCGTCGCTGATCAGGAGAACAACCGCACCTTGTCCAAGAATGCGCCGGGCCCAGCGGAGATTGAATTCGGCCAGGCAATGGCCGATCCGCGTTCCACCGGACCAGTCGACCACCGATCTGCCCACCCGGTCGAGGGCCACATCGATATCCTTATGCCGCAACAACCGCGTGATATTGCTTAGGCGCGTGCCAAACAGGAAGACGTGGACGCGGTCGCGGTCATTGGTGATCGCATGCAGGAAATGCAGGGCAAGGCGGGAATAGCGGCTCATCGAGCCGGAAATATCGCAAAGAACGACCAAAGGCGGGTGGCGGCGCTTTGGCGATTTGAAGCGCAGCGGAATGGCCCCGTGATGGCGCAAGGCGGCACGCAGGCTGGCCCGCATATCGACCTGGGCGCCCTGGCTGTCGCGCCGGAAGCGCCGCGTCGGTACCTCCATGATCGGCAGGCGCAAATCGGCCACGGCTCTTTTCGCCAACGCCAGTTCGGCATTGGTCATTTTGTCGAAATCCATTGCCTGCAGGATCTCGCGCTGGGAATAGGTCAGGGTGGCTTCGGTCCTGATTTCTTCTTCACCATCCGGGCGATCAGCTTCTTCCGCCGCGCGATCGCCCTGCAAGGCTTCGCTGAGACGCGGGCTGATCTCCTGCTGGTCGGTGCCGTCAGCCTCGACTGCGAGGCGCGGCAGCAGCAGGGACATCATCCGCTGCAGGAATTGCGGGTTGCGCCAGAAGATATGAAACGCCTGATCGAATATCTCGCGCTGCTCCCGCCGCTGCACGAAGACCGCATGCAGCGTCCAATAGAAGTCCTCGCGACTGCCGATGCCCGCTGCCTGCAGCGCTTCGACGGCGGCGATCACCTTGCCGGGGCCGATCGGCAAGCCGGCTGCGCGCAAGGCGCGGGCAAAATACATGATGTTGTCGACCAGCCGGCCGTCGTTGCGCGCGCCGGCTCGATCTTCCGCCGGCATCAGCGGGCCGCCATGTCAGCGCGGACTTCTTCCAGCAAGCGGGCGGCTTCGCTGCCCTGGATACGCGCGATATCGTCCTGATATTTCAGCAGCGCGCCCAGGCTGCCATCGATCGCCTTCGGATTGAGGGCCACTTCATTGAGCTGTACAAGCGCGTCGGTCCAGTCGATGGTCTCGGCGACACCCGGCAGTTTATAGAGATCGAGGCGCCGCAGCTTTTGCACGAAGGCCACGACCTCGCGGCTGAGCTGCGCCGCCGCCGCCGGAACCTTGGCATGCAGGATCGCCAGTTCGCGCGCCGCATCCGGGTAATCGACCCAATAGTAGTAGCAGCGGCGTTTCAATGCGTCATGGATCTCACGGGTCCGGTTCGACGTGAGGATGACGATGGGCGGCTCCGCGGCCTTGACGACGCCGATTTCCGGAATGGTAATCTGGAAATCGGAGAGAACCTCCAGCAGAAAGGCTTCGAAGGGTTCGTCGGTCCGGTCCAGTTCGTCGATCAGCAGCACGGGCGGACCGGCCGGATCGGGTTCCAAAGCCTGGAGCAGGGGACGCTTGATGAGAAAACGGTCGGAAAAGATGTCACGGGCGATCTGGTCGCGCGAGGTTTCATGCGCCGCCTCGGCCAGACGGATCTCCAGCATCTGACGCGCGTAATTCCACTCATAGACGGCAGCAGCGACATCGAGGCCTTCATAGCATTGCAGGCGGATGAGGCGGCGGTTCAGGGTCGAGGCCAAGACTTTCGCGATCTCGGTCTTGCCGACGCCCGCCTCGCCCTCGAGAAAGAGCGGCCGACGAAGCTTGAGTGCCAGGAAGATCGCCGTGGCAAGGCTGCGATCGGCGAGGTAGCTGCCGCGTTGCAAAAGCGCAACGGCGTCGTCGATTGAGGCCGGAAAATCTGCCGAGGAAGATGCCGCGTTCACCATAGACCGGCCTATTTCTTGACCCAATTGCCGCTGCTGTCCATGTAATACCAGCCGGGCTGAAGGTTTTCCCCGATGACTTTCTCTGCCGTCAGGGCGCCGATCTGTTCCACCGGCACCCCTTTCTGCTTGGCGATGCCTTCATATTTTGCGCGGCGCTGCGCATTGATCGTGGCAATCAGTGACTGGATATCCGGCGTCGGCGCGACGACGGCCCCGACATAGCCGTCCGGGCGTTCGCCTATCAGGCCCTTGGCCCGGGCGCCGTCCAGTGTCTCCGCCCAGGCAGGTGCCGCCAGCAGGATCGCAGCGGCGAGGGCAGCCAGGATCCAGCGCGCCACGCGCCGGCCAAAACCCATACTTGAAACTTCTCTCATGATGATCGGCCTCGCTTCGCCTCAGAACAGGTTCGGATCGGACTTGATAAGATTATCGACATCCTTGTCGATCTTAACCCGGACTTCCTGCTCGATCTTGACATTGAGATTGATCACGATCGGCTTGTCGGGCGCTTCGACCTTGACGGTGGGGTTGCAAGCCGTCACCGATGCGGCCAGGAGCAGTAAAACCGTCGGCAAGGCGAGCCGCAGCCGATCATCGGCCTTCCGCCCCCGCACGCCTTCCGTTGCAATCCATTTCAATCGATAATCCTCCCCCCGGGTGCCGACGGTCTGACAGTGATGGCAGGCGTTCAGCGAAACTGGTTCAGCTTTTCTTCAATCATATCCGGCACTTGATATCCGGCCAAGCCCTGGCGGAGAATCTCGTCCAGCCGACCGCTGGCGGTGAAATTGAACTCGACCGGATAGCCATTATAGAACTTGGGGTTGCTACCGCTGATATGCAAGCCGAGCGAGGCGTCCCCCGTCAACTGGCGATCCAGGGTGATAACGAGTTCCTTGTAGTGGAAGTCGGAAAGGGCGCTCAGCGCCATCGTAACGCTGTCGCCGGCATTCTTGACGGCCGCCGGCGCCGCATTCGTATCATATCTGAGGGTGCCGGGACCGCCGGCGCTCAGCTTGGCGTCTTTGATCAGGACGCCCTCAGGGAACAGGCTGATGGGAATGGTGCCGGAAATCTCGCCTTCGCCGGTGAGGCCGGCAATGTTGATCAGCCGGAAAAGGTCGTCGACGCCCAGGCGATCTACCTTGAGGTTGAGCTGCTGTACCGGCGCATCGAGTGACAAGCTTGTCGGGTCGAGTGACACCTGACCGTTGGCAAGGGTGAGGGTGCCCGAACTGATCTTGATGGTCTTGCCGTCATCGATGTCGAAATGCAGCAGGCCGTCAGTGAAAGGCAGGCCGAGGACGATCTGCTCGGCGGCGAGGCTCTGGCCAGGTGCGGTCGATAGCGGCCACAGGCGATCGATGTGAATGACGCTGTTGAGGTTCTGTACGGCTGCCGGGCCGATTTTGCCGGTGATGTTGCGAAGCGCCAGATCGATATTCGAATTGACCGAATTGTCGGCGGTCACGGAAAAATCGCCTTTCAGCCCCACGGTGCCGGAAATATCACGCATATAGCGCTTCAGGATCGGCGCAAGATCGGTGGGCTGCCAGCTGCCTGTTGCGAAAGTCGGAGCGGCGAAATCGACATGCCCCTGGCCGGCATGCTGGGTGAGATTGTAATTGCCGGTGATCGTGAGGTTTGTCTGGCTCTTCGGCTCAACCAGCGTCACCGCGGAATCGAGCTTCGCGTCTTTCAACGTGGCCTTCGCCGTCAAGCGGAACGGCGCCATGACATCGGGTATTTCCAAATCGCTGACGGCAAGATTGGCTGTGCCCGTCCCCTGGCCGGGCGAGGAGGTGAGATCTACCTGCAGGTTCGCCATGAGCGCCAGCATTGCCTGGCGCGTCATCTGCAGCGATTGCAGCGTCAGTTTGCCATGCAGGCTCGCTCCCGGATCGCCATCAAGGGTGAGTTTCGGTGCGACGGCGGCCAGCCCGATGATTGCCTTCTGTCCGGTCGGCAGAATCTGGGCCTTGAAATCTCCCAAGGTCAGCGACACGGACATCGGATCGGCCAGATCCCGCTCCTGGCCGTCGCGATCAAGGATCCAGCTGAATTGGCTGTCTGCGGGCTGGAGGGCCAGGGTGAGCAGGCTGGGGAAGGTGATGGGCGCGCCGCTGACATCCAGCAAGGTCAGCTTGCCGGTTTCGGTCGGGGCGACGACCAGCCGATGACCGTCATACTGGGCATGCAGTTTCAGTGCTGCGGTCGGTTCTTTCAGCGTGATGCCGCCGGCCTTCAAGGTCTGGTCGCGCATGTCGAGGTTGAAATCGGCCGTGATCTGCGGCTGCTGCCGCAGGTCGATGGTCCCGCTGCCGTTGTTGATGGTGCCGGTGAAGGTGCTGGAAGGACCGCCCTTGAGGTCGACCGCCAAATCTCGGAAGACGACGGTTCTGGGGGTGTCCTGCGGCGGCATGATCTCGTCGCCGGCGGCCTGCAAGGTGGTCACGACATGCAGGTCGATCGGGGCCGCCAGTTGCGGCAGGTCGATGCCTTGTGCGGATAGATCCAGCCGTACGCGCGGTCCCGGCGTATCGCTTTTGCCGGCGCCAAGCGAGGCTTCGAAGCTGATAAGGCCCGCGCGCGGTGCCACGGCCGGCAGCAGCTGCCACAGCCGGGATTGCGGCATGACGGTGGCCTGGAGTTGGCCCTCAGGCGCCGCCTGGGTGGAAAGGTTCCTGATCGTCGCCGTGGTGGTCGCATGGGCCGCGCCATTGGCCTCGGTCCAGTTGAGATTCGTGAACAGCGTATCCTTGTCATAGGTCGCCATTCCCTCGATCCGCTGCGGGCCGAGCGGGGTATCCAGCAGGATTGTCAGGTGATGGAGAATGATGATGGGCAGGGCGACCTTGTCGCCCCCCGCCTGGCGATCGGCGCCAGTAAACAGGTGCTGCAGGTCGCCCAGTTGAAGGCTTCCGTCATAGCCCAGATGCAGGCTGGCATCGCCGATTTCGATATGCTGCAGGACCGGCATGGAGAGGCCGTCAGTCGCATAATCGATCCGGATATCCTTGATGCTGGCTTCGCCATGACGGCCAAGACGAAGTTCGGACAGCCAGGTCCGGTCGAGATTGATGTCCTTGACGGTGACATGGCCTCCAAGGGCGAAATGCCGCTGCAAATAGGCTTCCGCCAGCCAACCGGCGAGGTTGCCGCGCCAGTTCCAGGCAGCTGTGAAACAGGCAACAATCACCACAACCGTGGCAATCAGCCAGACCCGCTTCCCACGGCTGCGCTCAGTTACTGACATTCTCGAATTCCCCAGACGTGCCGGGAGTTTAGCGGGTGTCATGCAATTATAAAAGACGCTTGCGGCCGATCCATGCAGCCGCCAACATGCTGACGGCACGGCTTTGCCGGCCAAACTGCATCTCTGCGAGAGGGCCATTCTTGCGAACGGAATTCCGCCGGATACCGCTCAGCATCATCTGCGCAGTGATCGGCCTGCTATTTGCCCTCGGCGCGGCCGCGGCCCAGGAACAGCAACCGATCGCGCGTGAAGTCCCCTGCTGGTTCAAGCCACCCTTGCGACAAACCGCCATCTGCTATCGCATCCGGGTTCCGGAGCGGCGGCAGGTTGACCCGGCTGTAACGGTGGCACAGACCGGTGCCAGCGCCAGGCATCCCGCTGGACGTACCACGCCGGTGACCGGACAGCCGCCGGCGCGAGAGGTGATGCTCGACCTGCCCGTCGTGATAATTTCAACGCCCAAGGACCGGCAGCATGATGATCCTGTGGTTTATATTTCCGGTGGCCCCGGCGACGGCGATTGGCTTGACCGCCGACGGATCGGCTATTGGTGGAGCTTTCTCGCCGAGAATGCCTGGCTGCGGCACCGCGATCTGATCCTGTTCGACCAGCGCGGCGTCGGCATGACGGAGCCGCGCATCGATTGTCCGGAACTCGAGGCCCTGGCCTTGCCGAGCCTGTCGCTGGGAAATGATCATCGCGAGCTGGCTGCGCAATCGCTCCATGCGACCTCGGCCTGCCTCGCCCGGCTGCAGCAGGCGGGCTACGATCCGGCTTCCTATACGACCGAGGCAAGTGCGGAAGATCTCCATGCGATCTTCAAAGGCCTGAAGATTCCGCGCTGGAACATCTATGGACTTTCCTATGGGAGCAGGCTGGCGCTGACTTATATGCGGCTGCATCCCGAAGATATCCGCACGGCCATCCTGGATTCGGTTTATCCGCCGCAGGTGCGCTTCCTGGAAGATGATGCCTGGCGGACCGAGCGCGCCTTCCGCTTGGTCTTCGATGCTTGCGAGGCGGATGCTGATTGCCATCGCTGGTACCCTGATCTTGCCGCCCGGCTGCAGGCCCTGGTCACGCGCCTCAACGAAAAGCCCCTGCAGATGCGGCGCGCCAATCCCGAAGGCGGGGCCGATCTCGCGTTCCCGCTGACCGGTGAGACGCTGCTCACGCATCTTTTCTTCAATCTCTATAATCGCGACGACATCGAGCGGTTACCGCAGATCATCGATATTTTCGACCGCAACCTGTCACGACCGATCGGCCGAGAAGCTGATCTGCTGGTCGAGGAATTGCAGGACCGGCCGGGCTGGGGTGATGCGATGGCGACGACCATCGATTGCCTGGAAGATGTTCCCTTCAATGACCCGGCGAAGGTCAAGGAAAACTACGCGGCATCGCCGCTCTTGCGCAGCTTCGCCGACGCCGATCCGGCGCCGGACTGTCCCGGATGGGTGCGGGCATCGCCGATCGCCGCCATGGCAATGCCGGTCGAGAGCGCCTTGCCCAGTCTCGTACTGGTCGGCAGCAATGATCCTGTAACACCGCCCAGCTATGCCCAATTGGCGGCGCGCCATCTTTCGCATGGTTTTTACCGGGAATTCTCCGCGATCGGCCACGATGTTCTTGGCAACTCCGTCTGCGCCGGGCAATTGGCCGAGGTTTTCCTCGACCGGCCCGATCGGGAACCGACCCATCCCTGTCTTGCCGTATCGCGGCCATTTGTCTTTGCTGCGCCGATCGAACGCTGAAGGGACGGCTGCTGACGGGGCGGGCGCCGAACTGGATGCGCCCGACCTGAACGTACGCGACCTGAACGCACGTGGCCTAGGGGGCGAGGGCTGCGGTTCAGCCAGTTGCCGCCATCAGAAGAAGAATAGGGCGATCACGGCGAGCAGGAGGACGACCACGACGCCGCCCAGGAAGATGAGCTGCCGGTTGCTGCCGACGGGTTCTTCGCTGGTGCCGGGCGTCGCGGCCGCGGCATGTGCCGGCGGATGAGGCAGTTCATGCGATACCTCTTCCCCCGGAGCCGGCGGAAGCTGCTCGAGCGCCTGCTCAAGCGGCGGCGTCGTTGCCGCCGCGGCCGGTCCGCCCACGCGCTCCGCGAAAGCGGCGAAAAATTCGTCCGCCATTTTCTTGGCGCTGCCTTCCACCAGGCGCGAACCGATCTGTGCCAGCTTGCCGCCGATCTGTGCGGCAGCCGTGTATTGCAGCCGCGTGCTCTTGCCATCGTTCTGCGATTCCAGGACGACCTTGGCACTGCCCTTGGCAAAACCGGCAGCGCCTCCCTGGCCCTCGCCGGTGATGGTATAGCCATTGGGCGGATCGATATCGCTCAGGGTCACTTTGCCGCCGAAGCCGGCCTTGACCGGGCCGATCTTCGCCGTGACACGGGCGGTGAATTCGTTATCCGCGGACCGCACCAGTTCTTCGCAGCCGGCGATGCACGACTTCAGGATGTCGGGGTCGTTCAAGGCCGCCCAGACGGCGTCGCGCGGCGCCGCGATCAGATACTCTCCGGTCATGTCCATAATGGAACTCCCCGCCTACGGCTTATTACGGTTCGCACGGCACAGCCAGCGGCTGCATTTCCGAAATGCCATCCAAGGCAGGTCTTGACTTAAAGTCAAGCGGGGGAGAAGTTTGTTTTATGAGCCAATTCCTCCATAGATCATTGGCGGTCGTCCTCGTCGTGATGACGCTGCTGCTTTCCGGACCCTTTGCCCAGGCTTTTTCGCGGGATATCGTCGTTATCCGCACGCATGGCGGCAGCTACCGTTTCAACGTCGAACTCGCGGTCAGCGAGGAGGAAAGGGCGCAGGGCCTGATGTTCCGCAAGGACCTGGCGCCCAATGCGGGCATGCTGTTTCTCTACAACCAGGATCAGGCCGTCACCTTCTGGATGAAGAATACCTATCTGCCGCTGGACATGATCTTCATCGCCGCCGACGGCAAGATCACCCAGATCGTCCGCCGCGCCCAGCCGCTCTCCGAAAATCTCATTCCTTCCAGCACCTTTGTTCGCGGCGTGCTGGAAGTGAATGCGGGAATTACCGACCGGTTCGACATCGAACCAGGTGACCAGGTGGAATATCCCAGCCTGAAGACTCCCGGTGCTGCCAGCGCCAAGACGCCAGGCCAATAGCCACCGATCCAGGCTTCGCGATGCCGGAGGATCGCAATGAGAGGCCACGCCATCCGCGTGTCTAAGCGCCTGGCCCGGCTCAATCGGACAACAGATGAAACGCGGCGCGTGGGCCTAGAGCCCGGCCTCTGTCGGCTGCGAGACCCGTTTGTATTGCACCCCGGATTCAAGGGCACTTTGCGCCACGGTCTTGCGGCGGCTGGTGTCGCTGACGCAAAAAATATGGGCATACGGTGTGCCGTCGATGCCATTGAACAGAGAGGCGACTTCCCAGACGAGGAGGGACATATCGGCATTCTGGTAGCGCGCCCCAACGGTTACGCGCGCTTGTTTTCGGCGGGAGAATATCCCAAGCATGTATCTATCCAATTCATCGACGGATTCGCCCGACGAGCGAACCGCCTATCAGATATCACATCCGCTTGATCCGAGACAAGATTCTGCGCAGATGCCGGATCGGCACGGACAACCGTAACTTCTTCAACCGAAGCGGGTTGTGGGGCCGGCTGCCTGCCGGCCCCACGTTCGGTCGCGATTGCCGCAGGCCGGTGAGCACATCATGTCACCTAGGCCCGCTGGTGCCTCATGCGCTCAGGCGTTGCGCAGGTACCAAGCGTAATCCAATTCGGTCACGCGGCTGAAGAAGCGATCTTGCTCCGCCCGCTTGACGGCGGTGAAGACGTGGTGAAACCGGGTGCCGAAATAGTCCTTCATCCGGTCCGACCGCTCAAAGAGATCGAGCGCCGCGTACCAGTTGGTTGGCAGTTTCGAACCGCTTTCCTGCGCATGGGCATAGCCGTTGCCGACCACGGCGGGGCCAGGATTAAGACGATGCGTCAAGCCGTAATGGATGCCGGCAAGGAGTGCCGCCACCGCCAGATAGGGATTGGCATCGGCGCCGCAGACCCGGTGCTCAACATGCCGCGTATGGGCCGGGCCGGCCGGGACGCGGAAGCTGACGGTGCGATTGTTCACGCCCCAGGTCGGTGCCACGGGCGCATAGGAATTCGCACGGAAGCGCCGGTAGGAATTGGCATTGGGCGCGAAGACGGCCATGGAATCTTCCAGCATCGCCATCATACCGCCGACGGCGAAGCGCAGCAGCTCGCTGCCTTCGGGCGAATCGCTGCCGAAGGCGTTGTTGCCCTGCGGATCGGCGAGACTGACATGCAGATGCATGCCGCTGCCGGCGATGTCGTTATGCGGCTTGGCCATGAAGGTGGCTTCGAAGCCGTGCTGGACGGCGACCCCCTTGACCAGGCGCTTGTAGAGGATGGCGTCGTCGCAGGCCCGCAGGGCATCGGGGCGGTGACGGAGGCCGAGTTCCATCTGGCCCTGGGCATATTCGGAGATCGAGGATTCCAAAGGCAGGCCGACCTGGTCGCCGGCGGCATAGATATCACGGAAGAAGGGTTCGAAGTCGTCCAGCTCGCGCAGGCCGTAGACCTGGATATCATGCTGCCGATGGCCGGTTACGGGGCCGATCGGCGGCTGCTTGCCGCCCTGCGGCGCCGGCTGGCGATCGACCAGGAAGAATTCCATTTCGCAGGCGATGACCGGCGTCAGCTTGAATTCCTTAAAGCGGTCGATCACGCTTTGCAGCACATGGCGCGGGTCGAAATTGCAGCGCGTGCCGTCGAGCTCATACATGGTCAGCATGACCTGGGCGTAATCGGCGCCGAGCCAGGGTGCCCGGGTCAGCGTGCCGGCGACCGGTCGGCCGAGCCTGTCGGCATCGCCGTCGCTCCAGACCAGGCCGGATTCTTCGACATCCTCGCCGGTGATATCGAGGCCGCCCATCGTGCCGGGCAGGAAGCGGCCATATTCGAAAATGGGACGCAGGTCGCGCCGCAGCAGATTCTTGCCGCGCGGCACGCCGGATTGGTTGGTCCAGAAGATTTGCACGAAGCGGATATCCGGATTCTGAGCCAGGAAATCATCGCATTCGCGCAGATCGGCAATTTCCGGACGTACGGGTCCCTGACTGGATTGACTATCGCTCAATTTTCCTCACCTTGATTTGTCATGTCGGCTGTTGCGGTGGGCGCTGCTCGGCGGCCCGCCGCTCGGTCAGTTGACCAGTTCATCCAGGCAGGCGCCAACAGTTCCCACCAGATGATCCACTTGCGCGCTGCTCGTCGCGGGGCAGACCAGCGTCATGTTATGGAATGGTGCGATGATGAGGCCGCGATTGAGCAGGAACAGGTGGATCGCCAGCTCCAACTGATGATGCATCGCCGCCTGGGCTTCGCTGCCGTTGCGCGGACGTTCGGCGGCGCAGACGAATTCCGCCCGGGCGCCCACATTGGAGACATGCCAGGGCAGGGCATGCCGCTTGATCTCCGCCTCGATGCCGCGCGCCAGTTTCTCCGACAGCGGCAGCATGTGGTCGTAGGCGGCGGGCGTCATGACCTCTTCGAGATTGGCACGCATCGCCCTGAGCGCCATGGCATTGGCACTGAGCGTTGTGCCCATGCCGCTATAGCCCGGACCGGCATCGATCTCGGCTTGCTTCATCTTCGCTGCCATCTCGGCAGTCGCGCCATAGACCGAGCAGGGAATGCCGCCGGCAATCGGCTTGCCGATCGTGAGGAAGTCCGGCTCCAGGCCGTGGCTACGGGTGTAGCCGCCATAGCCGGTGGAGATGGTATGCGTCTCGTCGATGACGAGCAGGGTTCCGTACTTGCGGGTAAGCGCGCGCAGGGCGTCGAGGAAGCCTGGCTGCGGCAGTACCATGCCGATATTGGTCAGGGCCGGTTCGGTGATGACACAGGCGACGTCGCGATCGGCAAGCGCGCCTTCCAGGGCGGCGAGGTCGTTGAACTCGACGATCTTCGTGTGATCGCGCATGTCATAGACCTGCCCGATCAGACCAGGGCGGTGGATCGGCTTGCCGTCCTTCAGGCGCACGAAAGTATCGTCGCAGGAACCGTGATAGCAGCCGTTGAAGACCAGGATCTTATCGCGCTTGGTGATGCCGCGGCACCAGCGAATGACGAAGCGATTGGCGTCGGTCGCCGTGGTTGCGACCTGCCAGACCGGCAGGCCGAATTTTTGCGCGAGAAGCCGTCCGACAGCGACCACATCCTCGGTCGGCAGCATATAGGTGAGGCCGTGGCGCGCCTGCTCGGCGATGGCGGCTGCGACTGGCGCCGGGGAGTGGCCGAACATCGAACCGGTATCGCCAAGACAAAAGTCGTCATAGTTGTGACCGTCGACGTCGGTCAGCGTGGCGCCAAAGGCATCGGCAACGAAGAGAGGAAAGGGCGTGGACCAATCGAGCATCCAATGCATCGGCACTCCGTGGTGCCAGTTGGCTGCGGCCTCATCCGAGAGGCGCTTGGATGTGGCATTGCGTTGCGCATAGTGTTTGCGTTCACGATCGATCATCGCCGCCACGCGTTCCATCGGCACGCCGGCTTCAATTAAGGCCATTTACGATTACTCCTAAAGAGAGATCGATATTGATAGCGACTGGCCGAAGGCGCATCAAGTGTTGCTCCGATAGCAAGGGCGACGATGCGGGCTGCAATTGTTTGGCTTGTCCAAACTGGGAAAATGTGATGGTGACTATGCGCAGGGCAAGCGGCCTGACATGCTGCGGGCGCTAACATGACAGAGGAGGGGACGGCTTGAATGGCGAATTTCGATGGTCTGGTGGCGCTTGTCACCGGTGCGGGCAGTGCCGACGGTATCGGCTTTGCGACGGCGAAGGCACTTGCGGCGGGGGGAGCCAAGATCGCTATCACCTCGACGACTGACCGTATCGAGGCAAGGCTCGATGAACTTCCCGCCGATGCGACGGCAAAGCTCGCGCTGGTCGCCGATCTGACCAAGGAGCGGCAGGTCGAGAGAATGCTGGCGCGCGTGCTGAAACGCTTCGGCCGGCTTGATATTCTGATCAACAATGCGGGCATGATTCAAACCGGCGAACGCGCGCGCGCATCGCGCGTGCAGGAAGTCACCACCAACGAGTGGAAGCGGGCGATCGATATCAACCTGAACACCTGTTTCTATGTCACGCGCAGCGTGCTGCCGCAGATGATCAAACAACGCTTCGGCCGGATCGTGAATATAGCCTCGGTCACCGGGCCCGTGGTCACTTTCGAGCGCAGCGCAGCCTATAGCGCCGCCAAGGCCGCCATGGTGGGCTATACCCGTGCAGCGGCGCTCGATGTCGGCCGGCGCGGCGTGACGGTCAATGCCGTGGCGCCCGGCTGGATTCAGACGGCATCTTCGTCGAAAATGGAAATAGAAGCCGGTCGCCACACGCCGGTGGGCCGGCCGGGGCGCGCTGATGAAGTCGCGGCGGTCGCCGCCTTCCTGGCCAGCCGGGAAGCGAGCTATGTCACCGGCCAGCTGATCGTTGTCGATGGTGGCAATACCATCCAAGAACATAAAGGATGACGCGACGCAACCAGCGTGGCGCATGGAAATGATGGAGTATGGAAATGGCAGTGGAAGGCGGTAGCTGGTCTGGCAAGACCGTTCTGGTGACGGGCGGCGCCGGCGGGCTCGGCCAGGCGCTCGCTCGCCGCTACGCGGCGGCTGGCGCTGTTATCGCTCTTGCCGATCTTTCGCTGGCGGATGCCGAGCGTGTCGCGCAGGAGCTTGGGCGCGGCTGCTTCGGCATCGCCACGGATGTGAGCAAGGTGGCTGATTGCGAAAGAATGGTGGCGACCGCTATCGGCCGCACCGGCCGGCTTGACCTGTTGATCAACGCTGCCGGTGTCTGGCTCGAAGGTGATGCCGATGGGGTGACGGAGGCAGATTGGGACCGGGTGATCGACATCAATCTCAAAGGCAGTTTCTTTGCCTGCCGTTTCGCCATTCCGGAGCTGGAAAAGACCGGTGGGCAGATCATCAATATCGGTTCGGATGCCGGCCTGATCGGCAACAAGGGGGCTGCGGTCTATTGCGCGTCCAAGGGGGGGATATCGCTGTTGACCAAGGCATTGGCCCTGGAGCTGGCGCCGCGCGGCATTCGCGTCAACGCGGTCTGCCCTTGCGATATCGAAACGCCGATGATCGAGTTTCAGGCCAATACATATGGCGATGGAGATCCCTCTGCCTATAAGCGCAACTTGCTCTCCAAATATCCGCAGGGAAAAGCGGCGCGCTTTTCCCGACCCGAAGAAATCGCCGCCTTCGTCTATGCTGTGACGTCACCCGAACTGGCGCCGCTGGTCGGCGCCTGCCTGCCGATCGATTTCGGGCTGACGGCGGGCTATTGAAGATGCTCGACCGGGCCGTCATTGCGCAATTGATTTCCGATATTGGCGATGACGCCTTTATCCGGCTGTCCCGGCAATTCCTTGATGAAACCCGCCAACGCATCGGCGCGATGACCGACGCCTGGAAAGCCGCCGACTGGCGTGAACTCGGCCGCCATTCCCATTCGTTGAAAAGTACCGCGCAGAGTTTTGGCCTGCCGGAAACGGGCCTCCAGGCCCGTGATCTGCAGGTGGCGGCGGACCGGGGCGACGCCGAGGCGATAGACGCGCTTTTGCCGCGGCTTATCGAAACCACCACGGCTGAATGCGGGCTCTTCGAGCAGCTATGCAGGGATATGCAGGCTAAACGGCAATCGGCGAATCCCACCCCTGGCGCTTGCGATAAAGCGTCGAGGGACTGACACCAAGCGCGGCGGCGGCGCGCGGTATGTTGCCGTCACACAGGGCGATGGCAGCTTCGATCGCCTCGCGCTCGACTTCGGCCAGGGGGCGAATTGTTTCGATCCCGCCGATTTTACCGGCCGCCGGCAAGGGGCTGGCGACGTGCTGAGGCTGCGGCTCGGCCGCCGTCCTTTCCTGGCGCAAGGCCATGGTGAGCTGGGGCGGCAGCATATCCGGCGTCACCACAGGCCCGCTATGCATGACCACCGTATTGCGGATCAGGTTTTGTAATTGGCGGATATTGCCGGGCCAGGAATAGGCCTCCAACAAGTGCCGGGTTTCCGGTGCAAAGCCGGTGAAATTCTTGCGCTCCTCCTTGGCATATTCGTCAAGGAAATGCTCGGCGAGCTGCATGATGTCGTCGCCTCGTTCACGCAGGGGCGGCAGCATGATATTGAGGACATGCAGGCGGTAGAAAAGATCCTCGCGGAAGCGGCCGGCGGCGACCTCGGTCATGGGATCGCGGTTGGTCGCGCACAAAATGCGGACATCGACCGTTTCCACGCGGTCGCTGCCGACCCGCTGGAAGCTCCCGGTCTGCAGAAAACGCAGCAGCTTCGGCTGCAACTCGATCGACATTTCGCAGATTTCGTCGAGGAACAGCGTGCCGCCATTGGCGCTGGAAGCGGCACCTTCGCGATCGGTCTGCGCACCGGTGAAAGCGCCTTTGACATGGCCGAAAATGGCACTCTCCAGCAGATCCTTCGGCACCGCGGCGCAGTTCAACGGGATGAACGGCGCGGTGGCGCGCGGCGAGATGCTGTGGATCGCCTGCGCCGCGACTTCCTTGCCCGTGCCCGACTGGCCGGTGATGAACACCGTCGCCTTGCTGGATGCCGCCGCCGCGATCATCCGGTAAACCGATTGCATCACCTCCGACGTGCCGATGAAGCCGCAGAATTCGGGCTGGCTGAAATGACCGCTGAGGGTCTCCACCATGGTGGACAGCCGGCGGCGCTCGAGTACGTTGTTGAGCGTGATCAGCAGCCGGTCGGCGTTGAAGGGCTTGACCAGGAAGTCATAGGCACCCTCCCGCATAGCTTCGACCGCCGTGCTGATTGAGCCGTCGGCGGTGATAACGACGGTGGCGGTCGGCAGATTGTTGTTGCGGATATGCCGCAGCACATCGAGGCCGTCGATATCGGGCAACCGAAGATCCAGCAGCACGACATCGGGGGGATTGCGGCTGATTTCCTTGATGGCCGTGCGGCCATTGTCGCAATGGCGAACGTTGTAGGGCCCGCGCCGCAGATATTCCTGAAAGATCCTGGCCATTGAGAAGGTGTCTTCTACCAGTAAGACATCCGACCGCAATTGCCCGTCCATTGCGTCCATACTTGCCATTGGCGACCTGTCCCGGCGAGCGCCAGGCGCTTCGATGCCCGTGTCGCACCGATCCGGGTGCAAACAGATGGCAGCAGCGCTTGCGCTCAAGCATTTCAAATATTTAGCAACTTCATCCCATCAGCGCAAATATCACGCGGGCGCTCGGCGGGCGCCGGCTCCGCTGATCGTGGCTGGATTTGCCGAACGGGTCTATCGAGGAGGCTGAAAAGCGGCCATTTTGCCGCGGCGATCCCCGCCAGTTGCTGGTTTCCGCGGCGGTTTTCCCCTATCATGGCGCTGCACGGTCGGAATCGGCCAACATCCTCGGGGGATGTCATGGAAGCGGGGGAAAAGCGGCGTCACGACCGCTTCGGCTATGACGGTACGGCGATGCTGGTGTTTGACGACATCAATAGCCGGCGGATCTTGGCAATCACGAACTACCGTAACGTCTCGCAAGGCGGCGCCTGTATCATGACGCCGAATACCGACGGCTTGCAGATCGGCGACCATCTTTTCATCATGCCCGAACGGTATCGTCGCAAGCGTGAGGCCGTCGTCGTCGATATGGGGACCGGACGACTGCATCTGGAACTGTCACGCAATCAGGAAATGACGGAATTCGAACTGGCCGAACTCGTTCGGCGGCTTGAATTCTAAAAAGTTCCGTAAGCCGCTCGTTTTAAAATAATTTTTTAATTCTAGCGAAGCCCGGATCTATTCGCATAGATGCGGCTTGGTATCGATCAGATGATTGATCACCAGCATGCCGGGGAAGGCGATCGCCATATGCGATTCGGAAATACGAACGACGGTGCCGATCGTCGGTCCGAGCCCCGGCAGATCAACGGAAATCTTGTCGCCGACCATGGCCGGCCTATTGGTCTTCAGCAGCGCCCCGCCGGCGGAAATATCGATCAGGCGGCACTCGGCTTCCACGCCCTGCACCACGAGATGGGTCGGCAGATTGACGGCATAACGCGGTGATGAGCGGCGTTCGCTGCTCTTGCGCTGCGGCAACATATGATCATCCCCTTCATCCATGATGGCAATTATCATCCTTGCCGTCGGTTGAAAAAAGCTTAACTCAGAGTTGGTTGCTGCAAGAGATTAAATAAGTGGATCAATTGCAGCCAGATAACCGGCGCCTGGTTGGCGCCGGCCCGGCACCATCGCCGCCGCTGGCTGTCGTCCTATGGCTGAGCGCGGATGCCGGCTCAGCCTTTGTTCTGGCAGCGAGCGGGGGCGAGATCGCTTTCCGCCAATCCCTGGGCGATAAATTCCGGCGGCAGCCAGCCTTGATCGATCAGGCCCGCCGCCAGCCGGGCAAGGGCGGCTGACATCATGATGCCAAAGCCGCCTTGGCCGGCAAGCCAGAAGAAGTTCTTGAGCTGCGGGTCGAAGCCGGCCACCGGTACGCCATCGGCAACGAAGCTCCGCAAGCCCGCCCAGCTATGGTCGATGCGCCGGATGGTGATGGCGGTATGGCGTTCCAGCCAATCGGCCAGGATGGCGATATCCATGTCGTCCGGCTGGATGTCCTGCGGCTCGACCGGGGTTTCGTCGCCCGGCGAGGCCATGATCTTGCCGGAATTCGGCTTTATATAGATTTCGCCGCCGGCGAAATCGACCAGCGGCATGCTCTTGATATCCATCCCGGCCGGCGGATCGACCAAAATGGCGGTACGACGTTTGGGAACCAGGCCAATCGGCCGGGCGCCGGCCAGATGGCCGATGCGGTCAGCCCAGGCGCCGGCGGCATTGATCACGATGGCGCTGCGATAACTGCCTTTGGCGGTCTCGACCTGCCAGACATGGCCGTCATGGCTGAGCTTGGTCACGGCGCGGTCCGTGATCACCTGGCCGCTGCGGGCAGCCAGCCCCTTCAGGAAACCGCGATGGATGGCATCGACATCCATATCGAGTACGCCGGGTTCATAGACGGCGCGGCCAAGGAGATCGGCGCGCAGCAGCGGCGCGCGCTGCATGGCTTCCGCGAGGGAGATGTCATGGATGGGATGCGCTGCGGTTCCCAGTGCCAGTATCTTATCGAGCAGCGCCTCGTCGCCCTTGAAGGCGATGCTGAGGCCGCCGCGCGGGGTCAGGAGCGGATGTTCGGCAAATCCCTCCGGCGGCGATTTGAAGAAGTCGTAGCTGACGGCGCTGATGGCACGCACCGCCGCCGGGCCGTAATTGCGGGTGAAGAGCGCAGCTGATCGGCCGGTGGAATGGTAGCCGGGCACGTCCTCGGCCTCCAGAACCAGGACCTTGCCGAGCTTCGCCAATTCGTAGCCTGCCGAGGCGCCGGAAACGCCGGCGCCGATGATCAGAAAATCGCAATCGGTGCTCATGTCTTCCTACAACTTCCCTTGCTGCTATTCGTTCCTGCTTTTAGTGAGGGCGTGAAAGCGCCAGGCCAGCAAGACCATGGCAATGGTCAACGACACGGCAAGTCCCGACACCAGGGCCATTGGCCCCATGCCATGGCGAAAGCCCAAGACATAGCCGATCGGCACGCCGATTGCCCAAAAACTCAAGCCGTAAATGATGGTGGGAATGAGGGTGTCCGCGGTGCCGCGCAGCACGCCCATCAGGACACCCTGCAGGCCATCGATGAGGATCATGGCCGCCGTCAGCCACAGCACGGGTGTCAGCAGCGCCAGAACCTCGACGTCATCGCTGTAGCCATGGGCAATGATCGCCGCGCCGAAATAGATGCAGATGCCGATCGCCGCCATGACCAGGGCCTCCAGCGCGACGGCTATCCAGCCCGCCGCTGCTGCATTACGCCAGGAACCTCGGCCGATCCCATAAGCGACGCGGATTGCGGCGGCCGTGGCGAGGCCGGTTGTCAGCATATAGACGAGGCTGGTCACATTGATCGCCGCATGCATGGTGGCCAGTGCTGCCGTGCCCATCCAACCGGCCATGACGATCATCGACATGAAGCAGCTGGATTCAAGGGCGACGGCAAAACCCAGCGGCAGGCCCAAGGCCATCAGGCGCCGGAAGTCGCCACGCTGCCACCGCACAGTGGCGCCGATGCCGTAGGCCTGACGATCCGGCATGCGGCGGATATAGAGCAGGATGACGGCAAACATCAGCCAGCGGGTGAGGGACGTCGCCAAGGCTGCGCCGCTCGCACCGAGCGGCGGCAAACCGAAACTGCCTTTGACCAACGGCCAGGCGATGAGCAGGTTGACGACATTGCCAGACAGCATGATGACCGTTCCCGGCCAGGGGCGGCTGATTCCTTCCAGAAAGAAATTGCAGGCCGCAAACAGCATCAACCCCGGCATGCCGACGGCGAAATAACGCAGCGCAGCACCGCTGCCGACGGCGATGTCGGCAGGCTGCCCCAACCATCGCATCAGGATATCGCCGAGTGCCAGGATGGCGGCGAAGCACAGGCCGAGTCCGCCGCCGACCAGCAAAGAAAGCCGCCATAGGCCGCCGCAATGATGCTTGTCGCCGGCGCCGTCCGCCTGTGCCGACAGCACGATGGTGCCGATCAGCAGGCCGATGCCGGTGCTCAGCAGGATGCTCTGCGGCTGTACGCTGCCGCCGAAATAGGCCAACTCGGCCTTGCTACCGCGGCACAAAAAACTGTCCACCGCGATCATGATGACGAGGCCGGCGCGCGAAATCATCACCGGGACAGCGAGACGGACGGTCTGACCGATATGATGGACGATCGATAAAGGGTATGACGTCTCGGTTGGCGATGCGGCTGCAGATGCGGGTTGAGTCGCAGGCGTTACGGTCATATTAACGATTACTCGTCCATTATTGCGCCCGATTTCACGGTTCTGCGCATCGTCAGCAAGGTGCATACACCCGACGGGGCCGATTGTCGATGAAGGGGCTGACAGGCAAGCAGGCAGACGGAATGAGGTTGTTTGGAGCAAAAAGCAACGCGGCCGGAGCGAAGATACCGTTTCGCCAGCGGTTCAAAGCCTGGTGGGAAGGCTATGAACTGAAAGAGCCCGCGGTCGAAGAGGTGCCTGCGGAGGAGCCGTCGGATGGCTTTGGCGCGCTCCCGGCCGAACCCCTGCCGCCGCTGGAAGAGCCGATCGTCAAACTGCTCATGGCGATCTGGGGCGAGGGCAACAGCAAGCCAGGCGACGGCGAGTATTTTCTCTATCTGGTGAAGCCCTTCGCCCTCAATGAAACCATGTCGCTGTTGGATTTCGGTTGCGGGCTGGGCGGTGGCACGCGTTCAGTCGCCAAGGCATTCGACATCTATGTGGCCGGCCTCGATTCCGACAAGCTGATGGCGGATGCCGGCAAAATGATCTCCGTGCGGCAGGGGATCGATAAGAAGGCCTCGATCGGTCATTTCGACGCCCGGGCCTCACCGCTGAAGCCGGCGCAATATGACTGCATCATTTGCGTCGACCGGATGCACACCATTCTTGCCAAGATGGACACGTTGAAGACGCTGGCAGCGGCCATGAAGCCGCGCGGGCAGATCACGATCACGGATATCATCCTGGGGGACGGCGTCTCGGCCGATGACGAACGCCTGATGACGGTTCTGGGCGAAGGTGCCTCACGCTCGCAATTCTGGTCCCTCGGCGCCTATCAGAAAGGCTTCAAGGAGCTGAAGTTCGACCTGCGAATCAGCGAGGATATCGGCGAGCGCTATCGCAAGCTGGTGACGGAAGCCTGGGACGCCTTCACCAAGCGGCCGGAGGGCCTGGCGGTCAGTCGGGCCTATCCGCAGCTTACTGTGACCGAGGCGGAATACTGGCAGCGGCTGATGTTGGCGATGGATGCCGGCCTGCTGCGGATCTATCGCTTTTACGCGATCAAAGTAGGGTGATTCCCTGGCGATCTCGCCCGACGGCGTCGCGGATCTGCCGATCGAGGCCTGGTCTTTCAATCTTATCTCATATATTACAGGCACTTAAGAGCGTTTGAATGCTCTTGACAGGCGTCGCTCGGGTCCCTATGTTCCGGCCTCGTTTCGTTTTCGAGGACCGGACCATGAAAGTCATCAATTCGCTGAAGGCTGCGAAGGCGCGCCATAAGGATTGCCGCATCGTTCGCCGCAAGGGCCGGGTCTATATCATTAACAAGACTGATCCGCGCTATAAGGCCCGCCAGGGCTGAGGGCGGGGTCGGGTCGAGTGCCGGTCTACGGCGCTCTCTGACATAGATCGCGATCCAGTTCAAACCGCGTCGGCTCTGCCGGCGCGGTTTTGCTTTGGGTGCCACGGAGCCGATCCCGACCACTCCTTCTGGAAATTTGCCTGCTCTGGCAAAATGTCTTAAGTCATTAGTTGCACGTTGATATCTGCTGCCTCAAGGCAGTTGGCCGAAAGTCTGTCCATGCTGATGCCTGAGCCAGATGCCGCGATCCTGGCGCGCCGCCCGCAATTGCTGGCCGGCCTGCGCCGGCTGGTCGATGAAGCCGCGGTGATCGCCGATCCCGATGCCTTGCGCGCCTATGAAAGTGACGGCCTGACCGCCTATCGCCAGCCGCCGATGATCGCCGTGCTGCCGAAGAACACGGCCGAGGTCGCGGCCGTCTTGCGCCTGTGCCATGAGCATGGGGTCAAGGTGGTGCCGCGCGGCGCCGGCACGTCGCTGTCCGGCGGTGCCTTGCCGCTGGCCGATGGCATCATCCTGGGCCTTGGCCGCTTCAACCGCATTCTGGAGATGGATTACGACAATCGCTGCGCTGTGGTGCAGCCGGGCGTTCCCAATCTTGCCATTAGCCATGCCGCTGCCGAACGCGGCTTCTATTATGCGCCCGACCCCTCCAGCCAGATTGCCTGCAGCATCGGCGGCAACATCGCCGAGAATTCCGGCGGGGTGCATTGCCTGAAATACGGCCTTACGACCAATAACGTGCTGGGGCTGGAAATCGTGCTGATGGATGGCGAAATCCTGCGGATCGGCGGCAAGCATCTCGATGCCCACGGCTATGATCTGATGGGCGTGCTGACGGGTTCCGAAGGACTGCTCGGTGTCGTCACCGAAGTGACGGTGCGCCTGTTGCGCAAGCCGGAAACTGCGCGCGCTCTTCTGGCCGGATTTACCAGCGCCGAAGCCGGCGGCAAATGCGTGGCGGATGTCATCGCTGCCGGCATCATTCCGGCCGGCATGGAGATGATGGACAAGCCCGCCACCCGCGCGGTTGAGGAGTTTGTCCATGCCGGCTACCCGCTCGATGCCGAAGCCCTGCTGATCGCCGAGCTCGACGGGCCGGAGGTCGAGGTCGACCATCTGCTGGAGCGGGTGCGGACCATCGCCGAAGCCAATGGCGCCACCTCGATCCGCGTCAGTACCTCGGAGCAGGAGCGGCTGCTGCTCTGGGCGGGGCGCAAGGCGGCGTTCCCGGCTATCGGCCGCATTTCGCCCGATTACTATTGCATGGACGGCACCATTCCGCGCCGTAAGCTGCCCCTGGTGCTGCAGCGCATGTCGGAAATGTCGCTGCGCTATGGGTTGGGCGTCGCCAATGTCTTCCATGCCGGGGACGGCAACCTGCATCCCCTCATCATGTATGACGCCAACAAGCCAGGCGAATTGCATGCGGCCGAAGCCTTCGGTGCCGATATCCTGCGGCTCTGCGTCGAGGTCGGCGGCGTGCTGACCGGCGAGCATGGCGTCGGCGTGGAGAAGCGCGACCTGATGCCGGCCATGTTCAGCGAGACTGATTTGAAGCAGCAGATGCGGTTGAAATGCGCCTTCGATCCTGAGCAGCTGCTCAATCCCGGCAAGGTGTTCCCCACCTTGCATCGCTGCGCCGAACTTGGCGCCATGCATATCCATAGCGGCCAGCTGCCGCATCCAGAGCTGCCGCGCTTTTGACCATGACCTCCTTTCTTCCGAGCACCGATGAGGATCTGGCCGCCTGTGTGCGTGACGCGGTTGCGACGGGGCGCAAGCTGCGGATCAAAGGGCAGGGAAGCAAGATCGGCTGGGGCCTGCCGGTCACTGCCGATCAGGAAGTTTCCACAGCCGCTTTTTCCGGCATCAGCGACTACGAACCGGCCGAACTGGTATTGACTGCCGGCGCCGGCACCTCGATGGCGGTGATCGAACAGGCTTTGGCGGAAAAGCAGCAGCAACTGGCCTTCGAACCGGCTGATTGGGCGCCGCTTTGGGGTGGGCAGGCGGGAGCCGGCACGATCGGCGGTGTTCTTGCCTGCAATCTCTCAGGCCCCCGGCGGTTTCAGGCGGGTGCGGCACGCGATCATTTCCTGGGCTTCACCGCCGTCAATGGCCGCGGCGAGATCTATAAAGGCGGCGGCCGCGTGGTGAAGAACGTCACCGGTTATGATCTGCCGAAACTGCTGGCCGGCTCCTTCGGCACCTTGTCGATCATGACGGAGGTGACCGTGAAAGTGCTGCCGCGAGCCGAGAAGCAGCGCACTGTGCTGCTTTTCGGCGAGACGGCGGCGGCTGCCAATCGCAGCATGATTGCCGCCATCGGCAGCACCTATGACATCGGCGGCGCCTGCCATTTGCCGCTCGCTTTGGCGCAGAAATCCCAGGTCGATTTCGTCGCCAATGCCGGCGCGGCCGTGACGGCCCTGCGCCTCGAAGGCTCTGGCCCTTCCGTGGCGCATCGCTGTGCGGCTTTGCGACAGATGCTGGGCGGCCAGAGCGAGGAGCTGCATTCGATGCGCTCCATCGCCTTCTGGCAGGAAGTCCGTGATGTCGTGCCGCTGCGCGCGCCGCAAGAACGTGTTCTCTGGCGCGTCTCCCTGCCGCCGGCGCAAGGGGCTGCGCTTGTCGCGGCGCTGCCGCCGGATCTGGCTGCCGATTGGCTGATGGATTGGGGCGGCGGCTTGATCTGGATTGCCGTTGCCGCCGATAAGCCGGTGGAACGGATCGCCGTCTTGCGCGCCTCGGCCGTCGCCCTTGGCGGCCATGCGACCCTGATGCGGGCGACCGATCAGGTGCGGCGCGATCTCGGCGTCATTACGCCGGCGGCGCTCGAACCGCTGATGCGGCGGGTCAAGGAATCGTTCGATCCGGCGGGCTTGTTCAATCCCGGCCGCTTGACGGCGGGCTGGTAGGGAAGCGGCATGCAGACGAATTTCACCATCAAGCAGCTGGCCGATCCCAATATCGCCGAAGCCGACAAGATCCTGCGCAATTGTGTGCATTGCGGTTTCTGTACGGCGACATGCCCGACTTATCTGCTGCGCGGCGACGAGCTCGACAGTCCGCGCGGGCGCATCTATCTCATCAAGGATATGCTGGAAAGCGATGCGCCGGCCTCCGACACCGTCACCAAGCATGTCGATCGCTGCCTCTCCTGCCTCAGCTGCATGACCACCTGTCCCTCGGGCGTCCACTACATGCATCTGGTGGATTATGCCCGCCAGCGGATCGAGGAAACCCATCGCCGGCCTTTCCTGGACCGTCTGCTGCGGGAAACCTTGGCGACCTTGCTGCCCAGCCCGAAGCTGTTCCGCACGGCCTTGACCCTGGGCGGCTTTGCCAAGGCTCTCGGGGTCGGGCATCTGCTGCGCGGCCGCTTGCGGGCGATGGTCGATCTCATCCCCGCGCGTTTGCCCTCAGCCGCGCCGACGGATCGCCCCGGCGTCTTTCCGGCGATTGGCACGCGGCGTGGCCGCGTTGCCTTGCTGGCGGGTTGCGCGCAGCAGGTTCTGCGGCCCGCGATCAACGCAGCCGCGATCCGTCTGCTCAACCGCCTCGGCATCGAAGTGATCGTGGTGCCGGAAGTCGGCTGCTGCGGTTCCTTGACACATCACATGGGCAAGGAAACAGCGGCGCATGAGGCGGCGCGCGGCAATATCGCCGCCTGGCACCAGGAATTCAACGCGCATGGCCTCGATGCCATCATCATCACGGCATCGGGTTGCGGCACCACCATCAAGGATTACGGCTTCATGTTCCGCGGCGACCTCGTCTGGCGCGAGCGGGCGGAATTGATCTCGTCGTTGGCCTGCGACGTCACGGAATATCTCGACCGCTTGCAGCTGGTCGCCGGCGAGCCGAAGCAACTGCGTGTCGCCTATCATGCGGCCTGTTCGCTGCAGCATGGGCAGAAGCTGCGCGACCTGCCGGCTAAGCTGCTGCGCCAGGCGGGGTTCGAAGTTGCGGATGTTCCCGAGGGACATATCTGCTGCGGTTCCGCCGGCACCTATAACATGCTGCAGCCGGAGCTTTCGACGGCTTTGCGCGAGCGCAAGGCCGGCAACATCGCCAAGGTGAATCCGCAACTGGTGGCGACCGGCAATATCGGATGCCTGGAGCAACTGGCGCCGGCCATCGGCGTGCCGATCGTCCATACCGTCGAATTGCTCGATTGGGCGCTCGGCGGACCGAAGCCGGCCGAACTCGACTAAAGTGCCGCCCGCCCGGCTTGATGCAAAGATCGGTCGGTCCTGAAGGCCCGTCAATCGGTCATGACTGGGTAAGGCCGCGCATCATGCCTTCGAGAGCATAAACGGCGCGATCCCAGACCATGGCCTTCCAATCATCCTTGTCGGGATAGAAGGTCGCACGGATATCGGCCTTGATGCCACGGCCTTTCTCGCTGTCGAGGTCGCCATGGAGGTGCACCCAATTGTCGGCGCGCACCGCATCGATCATCTGGTCCAGCGGCAGGGTGCCATATTCCAAGGTGATGCCGCCGACTTGCGTCTGCGGCAGTGCCCGGTCGACGCCCATCTGGGTGTCGCCGGTGGTAACCGCCGATGAGGTCGAGCCGTCGTCGAAAAAGGTCGCCTCATCGCCCCACCAGTCGCGTATGAAGCGGTTGCCGGTGGAATCGCCGAAATGATTGCTCATGATTTCGCCGACGCCATAGGGGCCGAGGCCGGTATGAAGATCGATGAAGGCGGCACGTTTCACGCTCGGCGCATGGGCGGCGAGAATCTGATGCAAGGTGCGGTTCGACCAGGTTGCCGTTTGACCGCCATAGAAGACGCCGTGATCGTCCCAATATTGCCCCGACGTGATCGCCGCCTGCAGCGCGAGAGCGCCATTGGTTTTGGCATATTCGGCAAAGGCCTCCTTGTTGCGCTTTTCGCTTTCGGCAGACCAGTCTGCCGGGCTGATGGCGTCGCGCAATTGCCGGTAGCCGGGATTCTCGATCTTGGGCGCCTTGTGGTCGACGAAGTTCCGGTTCAGATCGACATTGTCCTCCGTCACACGCCGTACCCAGGCAAAGCCCGCAGGATTAATGGCGTGAATGAGCAGCACCGCCGTGTCGGTCGGTAGGCGGTCGAACAGGCCCTGGCTGAGCCAGCCGACCTGGATGCCGGAGCCGCAGAAACCCTCCGCCCCATGGGTGCCGGAAAGGCCGATCAGCAGCCGGCTGGCGTCACGCGGGCCGATCCAGACCGTATCTGTCGCCAGCTCCTCGCCCGAGGGGCCGCGCGTCGGGTTGCGGTGAGAGGTGATCGGCAGACCCTTGGCGGTGGCGGCGTCGTGAAACTTGGACCGTGCCTCGCGGTAATCGCGGGCAAAGAAGCTGCTGGCCTGCATCGGAATCCCTCCTTATTTTCCCCCAATCTATGCCGGAGGGAAGGGAAGGCCAAGCCTTCGGCGGCAAAATTCCGCTCAAGCCCATCATGCGCAGCATGCAGAAGTGAAGTGGCGCGGGCCAGCTAGGCGAGGTGCTGCGGACGGATCTGGACCAGCACGCTATGGACCGCAGTACTGTCCGCCATATCGGATCGCAGCCCCGGATTGAGCGTGTTGACGTTGCGATGCTCCGGCGACAGTTTCGGCCAGCGGCTCTTGGCAGCGAGGACGATGCCGGCCGGAATGCGATCGTCGATCACCGCCCGCATAGTCAGGCTGTCGACCATGCTCGTCACCTCGATGGTTCTGCCGGCGTCGATGCCGAGCGCCGAGGCATCCTGTGGATGAATGACCAGGTCTTCGGGACCGATCTTAGCCTGGATCTTGCTGTCCTGGGAGTAGCTGCTGTTCATCAGCCAGGGCGAGGCGGGGGAGAGCAGGCGGAACCAGCCTTGCGGCGGTCGCGCATCGACGCTCGGCTGCGGCACGCGCGGATGGCCGTCCGCCACCGCAGCGGCACTGGCGATCTCGATCTTGCCGCTTGGCGTCGGGAAGGCGCCGTCGGCGAATTGCAGGACCGGCTCCGGATAGAGCGTCACGGTAGCTGCGGCGGCAAGTTCGCGAAAGCCTCCGGCGACGCGGGCCTGATGACACAGCCGGTCGAGGATCGGCGCATCGGGCTCCTGCAACGCGGGTTCTTCGAACCCCATGGCTTTCGCGAGGCGGCGGAAGATTTCCTGATTGGGCAAGGCCAATCCCATGGGCGGCAACGCCGCGGTTTGGGCCGAGAGCGTCAGGTCGAAATAGGGCGAGACGATATCGTCGAATTCCAGGAAGGTCGCGGCCGGCAGAACGATATCGGCGAAATCGACCGTGTCGGTCGGGAAGGGGTCGATCGCCACATGGAAAAGATCCGGCCGGCGCAGCGCCTGATGTAAAGCCGCCTGCTGCGGATTGGAGGCGGCGATATTGATGTTCCAGGTGAAGAGGCCACGCGCTTGAGCGGGATCATTGAGGCAGCTGACGAGATCCATATGGCTGACGACGCGCCGTGTGTTTCGCCGCAGTGAGGTGCCTTCGATATCGTCGCCGTCGATGCCTTTGCGGCCGCTGCCATTGAGATAGCAGAAACCGGCGCCGGGCTTGCCGATATTGCCGCTGGCTGCCGGCAACAAGCCGACGGTGCGGAAGATGTTGCCCCCCTGGGCCTGGCGCTGTAGTCCTTGGCCCAGCCACAGCAAAGAGGGGCCGCGGCCATAGAGGCGGGCGGCCGAGACGATATCTGCGCTGGCGACGCCGGTCACCTCGCTCGCCCAATCCAGGGTGACCTTGTCAATCAGCGGTGCGACTTCTTCCCAGCCGATAGAATGGGCGGCGAGATAAGCATGGTCGATGAGATCCTCGTCGCGCATTACCCGCAGCATGGCGAAGGCGAGGGCGGCATCGCTGCCGGGAAAAGGCTGCAGATGCAGATCGGCCGCGGCGGCGGTCTCGTGGCGCACCGGATCGATGACGATGATCTGCGCCGGCGTTTCCTTCAGCCAATGCTTGTGCATATGCGGCGCGGCTGCGGAGGGGTTGGCGCCCCAGACCATGATGCAGGCGGCATCCCGGGCGCTGCGCGGATCGAAGCCGAGCGCCGAACTGCCGTAGAGATAGCCGAGGGCCGCATGGCCCGCTGCATTGCAGATGCTGTCGGGGTCGATCTCCACTGCACCCAGCCGATTGAAGAAGCGCTGCGGAAAGCCGCCGGCCAATAGCGAGCAGGTGCCGGTATAATGCCCGTGCAAAATGGTCTCGGGACCGTGGTCGCGCAGGATCGCCTGCAATCGCTCGGCGATCTCCGCCAGGGCTTCGTCCCAGCCGATTTCAACGAACTGCCCGTCGCCCTTGGCGCCTCGGCGGCGAAGCGGCGAGAGCAGCCGGGCCGCGGGATCGAGAAAGATGCCGTTATAGGCGATGGCGCATTTGCCACAGAGCGCACCGCGTGAGACCGGATGATCGGGATCGCCCAGGACACGTATGGCGCCGTCCGCGCGCTTCACAACCGCGATGCCGCAGGCATCGTAGCAGTCGCGCGGGCAGGTGGTACGGATGACCGTCTTGCTGCTGTCGTCCAAATTCCTCACCACGTCCCACTCCCCGATCTGATACCGGATGAGGATAGGCCGAGACGAATAAGGTCGCTAGGACCGGTATGGGGCGCCGGCTGGTCCGGCTTGCAGCGGCTAGGCGCGGCGCTGGGGGCGGCGTTGCAGCAGGGTCAGAAACCAGAAGAAGGAACGACGCGGGGTGGAGCGCCAGATATACATGATGGGTCCTATTCCGCCGCCATCAGGCGAGGGCGATGTTGGTGGACGGCGTGGATATCATCGACGAGGTCCTGGGCAGTCTCCAGGCACATCCCGCAGCAAACCGGCCCGCCTAGTGCGTCATAGACCGCCTTGGCACAGGTAAGGTTGCGTTCGCTGGCCGTCCGCGCGATGTCCTGGCTGCGATGGCCGTTGCATATGCAAACATACATTCATGCGTCTCCGCATCAGCTCTGTGGAAAACTATGGTGTTGTTGCAAATGATTGTCAATATCACCGCAACGCGCCAGCGGCGTAACAGGTCTGACTTAATTGCAGGAGGTGAGGCAACCGGACGCAGGTCGCTTGACAGAAAACCTGCCGCTCGCGATGGTCTGGGCGCGCCTCCGGGGTCAAGCGAGTCAGGAAAAGATCAATGTATGAAAGCAGTTACTGGAAGCTGCTCCGCCAACCGGGATTTGCCTGGATGCTGGCGACGCAATTCCTCGGCGCCTTCAACGACAACTTTTTCAAGACCGCCGTCACCTTTTATGTGATCGACGCCCTGGTCGAGGAAAAGGCCCAGGGAATCCAGCCGGCGCTTGATAGCAATTTCTATCTCGGCATTGCCGGCGCCGTCTTCGTCCTGCCTTACATCCTGTTTTCCGACTACGCCGGACAGCTTGCCGACATCTATTCCAAGCGCAGCGTGCTGATCGCCACCAAGGCGCTGGAGATCGTCACCATGGTGCTGGCGCTCATCACCTTCTATTTGGAGAGTCTCAACGGCCTGTTCGCGGTGCTCTTCCTGCTGGCGACACAGGCCGCCTTCTTCAGCCCGGCCAAATACGGCTCGGTGCCGGAGCTGGTGCCGGACAAGGATCTGTCGCGCGGCAATGCGCTTATCGAGATGAGCACGTTTCTGGCGATCATCCTGGGTGCGGTCGTCGGCGGCGTGGTCTATGGCCATCTGAAGCATGCGCTCTATATCATCGGCTATGTCGCTGTCTTCTTCGCGCTGGTCGGCTCGCTCTGCAGCCTGGGGATCGGCCGAACGCCGACACCAGCGCGCGCCAAATCCTTCTCCTGGGTGCCCTTTGGCGATGTCAGCCGCGGCCTCCGCCAGCTGCGTTCCAACCGGCGCCTGTGGCTGACCGTTATCGGCATCAGCTATTTCTGGTTCGTCGGCGCCTGGGTGCAATTGCTGACCGTGCAATACGGCAAGGAGCTGATGCTGCTCGACGACACGCGGACCAGCCTCCTGCAGGCGGCCTTGGCGATCGGCATCGGCACCGGCAGCATGCTGGCCGGGCGCCTCTCCGGCCACAAGGTGGAACTGGGCCTGGTGCCGCTGGGCTCGATCGGCATGGGACTGATCGCTTCCGCAATGCTCTTCGGGAAATACGCCTTCTGGCTGGCGGCGTCGGGTTTCGGCCTGCTCGGCTTTGCCGGCGGCTTCTTCATCGTTCCCCTGAACGCGATGCTGCAACAGAAATCGCATGCCGATATGCGCGGTCGGCTGATCGCCGCCAATAACGTCCTCAACAATATCGGCATCATGATGGGCGCGCTCGCGGTCTATGTCGGCGGCCATGTCCTGCGCCTGGCGCCCAACCAATCGATGCTGCTGGCAGGCATCCTCTGTTTCGGCGTCACCGCCTATCTCCTGCTGCTGCTGCCGGATTTTCTCATCCGCTTTGTCCTATGGATGTTCACGCACAGCATCTATCGCATCCGCATCGTCAATCCCCAGCACGTCCCCTTGAATGGCCCTGCTTTGCTGGTTTGCAACCACGTCTCATTTGTCGATGGCTTGCTGGTCGGCTCCTGTGTGCAGCGCTTCATCCGTTTCATGGTCTATGCGCCGTTCTTCGAGCTGCCGTTCCTGGGACGCCTTTTCCGTTTGATGCAGGCGATCCCCACCGGTGCCGGTGGTGCGCGCGGGGCAGTGGAATCAATTCGCAAGGCGCGCGCCGAATTGGCCGGAGGCCATGTGGTCTGCATCTTTGCCGAAGGCGCCATCAGCCGCACCGGAAACATCCTGCCGTTCCGGCGTGGTGTCGAACATATCCTCTCCGGTCTCGACGTGCCGGTGATTCCCGTTCATCTCGATCAGGTCTGGGGCAGCATCTTCAGCTTCAAGGGCGGCAAGTTCTTTTGGAAATGGCCGAAGCGCCTGTTCTATCCGGTTACGGTTACCTTCGGCGCGCCGATGCCGGCGGGAGCCGCAGCCGGCGACATCCGGTTGCGGCTGATGGAGATGGCCGGCGAGGCCTATACCTGGCGGCATACGCGGGACGACATGGTGCATCTGCGCTTCATGCGCCGGGCGAAGCGGATCTGGGGCCGGCTTTGCATGACGGATTCCACCGGCAAGACGCTGAGCTTCGGCCGCACGCTGGTCGGCAGCCTCCTGCTGTCGCGCTGGATCCGGAACGCCTGCGGCAGAGATCGGATGATCGGCCTGATGCTGCCGGCTTCGGTCGGGGGCGCCTTGGCGAATATGGCCTGCCTGTTTGCCGGCCGGGTGCCGGTCAACCTCAATTTCACGGCCGGCCGGGCGGCGATCGAAAAGGCTTGCGATACGGCGCGGATTCATACCGTGATCACCTCGCGTGCCTTCATCTCGAAAGCCAGATTGGAGGCGCCGGCGGGTGCCGTTTATATCGAGGACATCCTCAAGTCAGTCACCGGATTCCAGGCGAAGCTGACCTATCTGCTGGTACGGCTGCTCCCGACCCGTTGGCTCGACCGCCTCTATTGCGACCAGCAGCGCAGCCCGCATGACCTCTGCACGGTGATCTTCTCCTCGGGTTCGACTGGTGAGCCGAAAGGGGTCGAGCTCTCGCACCATAACATCGTGTCCAATCTCGAGGCGCTGGCGCAGCTGCTGAATGCGCGGCAGGACGACCGCATGATGGGCATCCTGCCGTTCTTCCATGCTTTCGGTTTCACCGGTACTTTGTGTTTCCCGCTGGTCTGCGGTTTCGGCGTCGTCTATCACCCCAATCCGCTCGACGGGAAAACAATCGGCACCCTGGTCAGGGAGCATCACGCCACATTGCTGATCGCGACGCCGACTTTCTGCCAGGTCTATCTGCGGCAATGCGAGAAGGACGATTTCGCCAGCCTGCGTCACGCCGTGGTTGGCGCCGAGAGGCTGCGTCCCGAGCTGACAGCGGCCTTCCAGGAAAAGTTCGGCCTGCATCTGCTGGAAGGTTACGGCGCCACCGAAATGGGCCCGGTCGTCTCGGTCAATGTGCCGAATGTGGTGGATGGCGAGACGCGGCAGGTTGGCATCAAGGCCGGTACCGTCGGCCAGCCGATCCCGGGCGTCGCGGCGCGGGTCGTCGATCCCGATACCTTCGCCGACCTCGATGACGGGGAGGAGGGGCTGCTGCTACTGAAGAGTCCGGCCCGGATGATGGGGTATCTGGGCGACGAGTCGCGTACCGCTTCGGTATTGCATCACGGCTGGTACATCACCGGCGACATCGCACAAATCGACCCGGACGGCTTCATCAAGATCACCGACCGGCTGGCGCGCTTCAGCAAGCTGGGTGGCGAGATGGTGCCGCATCTCAAGATCGAGGAGGCGCTGCTGGCCGTTCCCGGTATCGAGGCGGCGGCGGTCACGGCGGTTCCCGATGCGCAAAAGGGCGAAAGGCTGGTGGCGTTCTATGTAAGCCACGAGTCCCTCGGCGCTGACCAGATCTGGCGCGCCCTCGGCGAACGCAACCTGCCGAAGCTGTGGATTCCGAAGCCCGGCGACCTGTTGCCGATCGCCAGCCTGCCGCTGCTCGGCACCGGCAAGATCGATCTCAAGCAGTTGAAGGCTCTGGCGCAGCAGCATAGCGCTGCTGCAACGGCGCCGTGAGACAATGTACCGCGGCGGCGATCATTCCGTCCTCCGCAGTCCAGAATCGCGGCGGCCCGGAATGACGAGAAGCGGCGGAAGAGGGGGCATGCGCCCCGCCGCCGTCACTGACTCAGCCTGGCAACCAGCCGGTCCATGAAAGCCTCGCATTGGCGGATCTGCGAGATCTCGACCCATTCGTCGGGCTTGTGGGCCTGGGCGATATTGCCGGGACCACAGATCACCGTCGGGATGCCGATATTCTGAATGAGGCCGGCTTCGGTGCCATAGGCAACCTTGGCTGTGCCGTTGACCTGGGCGAGCGATTTTGCCGTCGTCGTGATCTCGGCATCGATAGGCGTGTTGAGGCCGGGGAAAGCGGATATTTCGCGCCAGGAGAAACCGGCATTCGCCGACACTTGCCGCATTTCCGGCTGCAGGCGGGTTTCCGCGAAATCACGCACCTCGGCAAACAGCGCCTCCGGGTCGACGCCCGGCAGATAACGAAACTCGAAATCGAAATGGCAATCCTTCGGCACGATGTTCAAGGCCGTGCCGCCATGGATCACGCCGGTATGGATCGTCGTAAAGGGCACGTCGTAATCGTGGTCGAAGGGCCCCTGTGCCGCCATGCGCCGGGCGAGCTGCTTCAGATAGCTGACGATCTCGGCCGCATATTCCACCGCATTGACCCCCTGCGGCGCCAGCGACGAGTGGCATTCATGGCCATGGACCTGGCAGCGGACGCTTTTCTTGCCCTTATGCGCGGTTGTCACCCGCATCTCGGTCGGCTCGCCGACGATGCAGCCGACGGGTTTCACCTCCCAATCCTTCATCAGGCCGAGCGCTTTGCGGACGCCGATGCAGCCGACTTCCTCATCATGCGAGAACAGCAGATGAAGCGGTGTCCGCAAACCGGCGGCGGCGAATTTCGGTACTGCGGCGAGGGCGGTCGCAAGAAAGCCTTTCATATCGGCGGTGCCGCGACCATAGAGCCTGCCATCCTTTTCCTGCATGTCCCAGGGATTGCTGTGCCAATCCTGGCCATCGACCGGAACCACATCGGTATGGCCGGAGAGACAGATGCCGCCCTGGTCTTCCGGGCCGATCGTGGCGAAGAGATTGGCCTTGGTGCCGCTGTCGTCATGCACGAGCAGGCTCTTGATGCCGTAGCCATCCAGGTAGTCGCGGACGAAGTCAATCAATTGCAGGTTCGAATTACGGCTTGTCGTATCGAAGGCGATCAGACGCCGCATCATATCGAGGCTGGTCAAGGGCGTTGCTGTCATGATTTGGCTCTCGTTGCCGCCTTTGCCGTAGCCGGACCGCGCAGCGGCATAGGCTGAGGACAATCCTGCCGCTGCCGACCGCGATGGCCGGTACGGCGCGACGGCAACGCTTTCTGTTGACGTTGTCGCAGGATTTCCACAATAACGCTTTGGCAAACATTGGCAAGTTGAGGAAATCGCGCGTCCGGCCCTATCGGCCGCCGTGCCACGACATTAAATGAGGCCATAGAGGCATGCCGTTGCCGCCGGATACGGATCGGACCCATCATATTAACGGCGTCCTGGCGCGCTATGAACCGGCAAAGCCGGGTTTCGTCTTGCCGCTCATTGTTGATTCGCCGCATAGCGGACATGCCTATCCGGCGGATTTCGCCCATGTGCCGCCGCGCGCCGTCCTGCGACGGGCAGAGGACGCCTTTGTCGACGACCTTTTCGAGAGCGCTCCCCGCCATGGCGCGGTCTTTCTCAAGGCCCTGTTCCCGCGTTCCTATATCGATCCCAATCGCCATGAGGACGAGATTGATCTCACCATCATGGAGGAGGACTGGCCGAATCCCGTGATCGCCAGCGAGAAGACGGAAATGGGGCTTGGCCTCATCCGCCGGCTGATCAAAGGCAATCAGGCGATCTATGACCGGCCGCTGAGCGTCGCCGAGGTGCAGCGGCGGATCGATCGCTTTCATCGTCCCTATCTGCTGGAGCTGGAGCGCCTCGCGGATCGCGCGTGCAGCGAATTCGGTGTCGCCTGGCACCTCAATTGCCACTCCATGCGCTCGCATGGCCGTCGCCGCGGCGAGAAGGTTCCACGCGCCGATTTCGTGCTGGGCGATCGTGACGGCAGCAGTTGCGTCGCCGACTACACCTGGGCAGTACGCGATATCCTCAGGGGCCTCGGCTATCGGGTGGCGATTAACGATCCGTTCAAGGGCGCCGAGCTGGTCAGCCGGATCGGCCGGCCGGAGCAGGCCCGGCACAGCCTGCAAATCGAGGTCAACCGGGCGCTCTATATGGATGAGGACCGGATCGAAAAGAATGCGGATTTCGACCGCCTGAAGGGCGATATGGACAGGTTGCTGGCCGGAATTGCCGGTTTCGTCGCCGACCGATTGCCGCCGCGGGTGTGACGCCGCTCTTCGCCGCGCATCCTCTCGCGGCGATATCCTCGGCCAAGATCAGGCGGAGAACTGTTCCTGCAGGATGCGTTCTTCCAGATGGTGCTCGGGATCGAACAGCAGCATCATGCGTATGCTGCGGTCCTCATGCACCGTCACCTCCGCGACATCGCGGATTTCATCCGAATCGGCGGCGGCGCTGACCGGCCGCTTGTCGGCGTCGCGGATCTGAAAACGAACCACGGACCGATGCGGCAGGATGGCGCCGCGCCAGCGCCGCGGCCGAAACGCGCTGATCGGCGTCAGGGCGAGAACGTCGGCGCCGATCGGCAGGATCGGGCCGTGGGCAGAAAGATTGTAAGCGGTGCTGCCGGCCGGTGTCGCCACCATCACGCCGTCGCAGACCAGCTCTGGCAGACGTTCGACGCCGTCGATCATGATATTGATGCGCGCCGTCTGGGCGGTTTCGCGCAGCAGCGAGACCTCATTGATCGCCAACAGATTATGTGTGCTGCCATCGCGGCAGATCGCGCGCATGCGCAAGGGGTGGAGGATAGCCGTCCGAGCCCGGGAGATCCGCTCCCGCAGATTGTCGATCTCGAAGCGATTCATTAGGAAGCCGACCGTGCCGCAGTTCATGCCGAATATCTGGGTTTTGCGGTCGAGCGTGCGGTGCAGTGTCTGCAGCATGGTTCCATCGCCGCCCAGCACCACCAGGACATCCGCCGTCGCGGGCTCGACCTGGCCATAGCGGTTTGTCAGCTCCCGGAAAGCGATCTGCGCATCCGCCGTATCAGCGGCGACAAAGGCCACGTTCAGTTGAGGGAGATCGGTGCCGCTCATCTGGCTTCCCGGAGGTAATGGTTGAGGCGCGGGAGTATAGACAGCTCGGTTGCCACTTGCCAAATATGCCCGGTTGACGATTTCCGGGGCCGTGCTCACGTGAAGATGGTACCAACCTTCTCGGTCAGGGCTTGCCAAATGGCGGCCCGCCTCTCAGTCTAGCGGCATTCCTGTCGGATGCCATGGGGCCGGACCTCTCATCATGCCCGAAAATGGCGGTGGGTCGGGGACGCGGCGGGGTCCAGGGGCGAGAGCGAGGTTGCTGATCCGCGGCAGGGCGCGGCCGATGAGGCCGGCGGTGACAAAACGTGACGTCGGGGATAAGTATGATCACGGGCAAAAGAGAATAGGGATGACGATTTCCATGCGGTTGCAACGGTTGCCATTGGCACTTCTAGCCGGGCTTTTCTGCATTTCTTTGATTTCGCCCGCGGGGGCGCAGAGCAGCAATCAGTCGCAGACGATTTCCCTGACGCCGCCATCGCCGGACGAAAACGCCACCCCGCCGGCCGGGGACGAATCAGAGGGCGACGAAGGTGACGAGCATGCCGGCTATTACTATCCGAAGCCGCAATCCCTGGAACATTACACCTCTTCGGCACCGACCCTGCCGGACAGCGACAAGGTACGACGCCAGGCTTTCGTGATCGGGCTGACGAAGCAGCTCCTTGGCGGTCAATACGCGCCGTCTTATGCTATTTTCGCCAAGGGGAACCAGTCCGATAAACTGATCATCGTCGGCCTCGCCGACGGCCAGCTCGACACGATCTATCGCGCCCGGGCCCTGTTGGCGACGCTGACCTCGGTCGCGCGGGCGACCAATTTTTTCCAGCAGACCACCCATCCGGAGGAGGCGACCTTCTTCGATCTGCTGAAGCTTCTGGGTTTCCGGCGGGTTACCCTGACTGATGGCAAGGTCTTTTCTCATCAGGTCCTCATCGATTGATTTGACGGCTTACCGGTGCGATAAAAATTTTGACCGTTTTCTAGTGACTTAGGGGGCGGCCCGCCCGTCGAATATATGACAATATTACGTCCGATCGGTGACAGCGGGGGAGCGGCGGTGCCATTCCTGACAGGAAACTGGCAAAATTGGGCCATCCTCAGGGCCAGGCTTCCTGCCTCCGGCTCGAAGGTGCAAATTTTAACGATCGGCTGTCACAAAAGAGCAACGATACCGAACTAAATTCCCGGCTGTTCAACCGATTCAGGGTCTTGAACGAAGCAACAAGGGAGACATCTCGGTGACTATTCTGAAACGCTTGTTGATCGGTGCGGCCAGCCTGGGCTTGGCTACGACGATCGGCCTTTCTGCCGCTTCGGCCGGCGACATCTCCGGCGCGGGCGCGACCTTCCCGTTCCCTGTCTATTCGAAATGGGCGGATACCTATAAAGGCCAGACCGGTGTCGGCTTGAACTATCAGTCGATCGGTTCGGGCGGTGGCATCAAGCAGATCAAGGCGAAGACCGTGACCTTTGGCGCCTCCGATATGCCGCTGAAGCCGCAGGACCTCGCCGATGCCGGCCTCGTTCAGTGGCCGATGATCATGGGCGGTGTCGTTCCCTCGGTCAATCTGCAGGGCATCGCGCCGGGCCAGTTGACCATCGACGGTCCGACCCTGGCCAAGGTCTATATGGGCGAAATCACCAAGTGGAACGATGAGGCCATCCAGCGTCTCAATCCGATGGTGAAGCTGCCGGATACGGCGATTGCGCCGGTCTATCGCTCCGACGGATCGGGCACCAATTTCCTCTTCACCAACTACCTCTCCGGCGTTAGCGACGAGTTCAAGAACAAGATCGGTGCCAATACCTCGGTGCAGTGGCCGGCTGGTATCGGGGCCAAGGGCAACGAAGGCGTCGCCAATATGGTGAAGCAGACCGATGGCGCCATCGGTTATATCGAATATGCCTACGTCAAGCAGAACAAGCTGACCTACCTGAAGCTGGTCAACAGCGCCGGCAAGGCGGTGGATCCGACCGCGCAAAGCTTCCAGGCGGCCGCTGCGAATGCCGACTGGAAGAATGCGGCCGGCTATTATCTGGTTCTCACCAACCAGCCGGGCAAGGACAGCTGGCCGATCACCGGCGCCAGCTTCATCCTGATGCACACCAAGGTTGACGATGCGGATGCCGCCAAGACCGCACTGACCTTCTTCGACTGGGCCTATAAGAACGGTGGCGATCTCGCTGCTTCGCTCGACTACGTGCCGATGCCGAAGGAAGTCGTCGCCATGGTCGAACAGACCTGGTCCGAGAAGATTGCCGATGGTTCGGGCAATCCGATCCTGAAAAAGTAAAAACCTGTCAAGGCGAGGGTCGGCATTGACGCCGGCCCTCATTTTGTTCCTCATGTCAGGGGCATCAGTAGCGGCATGACCGAAATGACGATAACGGCAAATACGGCCGAGACAGCTGCGAACCAGAAATCCGTGGCGCTGCGTCGCCAGCGTTTGAATGACGTCATCTTCCAGGCGCTTACCCGCGCTTCGGCGATTGCCGTCCTCCTTCTGCTTGGCGGGGTCATGGTTTCCCTGGTGGTTGGCGCCTGGCCGGCCGTCAGTAAATTCGGCTTCGGCTTCCTGACGACCGAGATTTGGAACCCCGTCACCGACCAGTTCGGCGCCTTGGCGCCGGTTTACGGTACCCTGGTTACCGCCACGATCGCCATGCTGATAGGCGTGCCGGTCAGCCTCGGCATCGCCGTTTTCCTGACGGAGATTTGCCCGCCCCTCCTGCGTCGCCCGATCGGCATCGCCGTGGAGTTGCTGGCAGGCATTCCCAGCATCATCTACGGTATCTGGGGCTTGTTCGTCTTCGCACCGGTGCTGCAGCGGACCTTGCAGCCCTGGCTGATCGCGACTTTCCATCACGTGCCGTTGCTGAACAACCTGTTCGCCGGTCCGCCTTTTGGCATCGGCATCTTAACGGCCAGCCTGGTCTTGACCATCATGGTCCTGCCCTTCATCACCTCGATTGCCCGCGACGTCTTCGAGACGGTGCCGCCGATGCTGAAGGAAGCGGCCTATGGAATCGGCTGCACCCGTTGGGAAGTGATCCGCAACATCGTCATCCCCTATACCCGCAGCGGTGTCATCGGCGGCGTCATGCTGGGCCTCGGTCGCGCGCTCGGCGAAACCATGGCGGTCACTTTCGTGATCGGCAATGCCCATCGGATAAGCTCCTCGATCCTGCAACCCGGCACGACGATTTCCGCGACCATCGCCAACGAGTTCTCCGAGGCGGTGGGCGACACCTATACCTCGTCGCTGATTGCGCTCGGCCTCATTCTCTTCTTCATCACCTTCATCGTTCTCGCAGCGGCACGCCTCATGCTGATGCGGCTGGAAAAGAAGGCGGGTTGATTATGCAGCGATATGCAAGACGCAAGCTGGTAAACAAGATCGCAGTCGGCGGTTCGATCGGCACGACGCTGTTCGGCCTGTGCTGGTTGTTCCTGATCCTCGGCACCTTGCTCTATAACGGTGTGGCAGGCCTCAACCTGAAGGTCTTTACCGAGATGACGCCGCCGCCAGGCAGCGACGGCGGCTTGTTGAACGCCCTGGCCGGCACGCTCGTTATGACGGTCGTCGGCGTGGTCATCGGTGCGCCGATCGGCGTGATGGCCGGGACCTACATGGCGGAATACGGCCGCCATGACAAGCTCACCAAGGTCGTCCGCTTCATCAACGATATCCTGCTCAGCGCGCCGTCTATCATCATCGGCCTCTTCGTCTATGAGATCATGGTCGTGTGGATGGGCCATTTCTCGGCCTGGGCAGGTTGCGTTGCACTGGCGATCATTGTCATTCCGGTCGTGCTGCGCACCACCGAGGATATGTTGCTGCTGATCCCCAATGCCCTGCGCGAAGCGGCTTCGGCCCTCGGCGCGCCGCGCGCTTTGATGATCTGGCGGATCGCCTACCGGGCGGCGCGTTCGGGTATGCTGACGGGCATTCTGCTGGCGGTGGCGCGCATCAGCGGCGAGACAGCGCCGCTGCTTTTCACGGCGCTTAATAACCAGTTCTGGAGCTGGGACATGAATGCGCCGATGGCCAATATGCCGGTGACAATTTTCCAGTTCGCGCTCAGCCCCTATGAGGAATGGCAACAGCTGGCCTGGACCGGTGCGCTCATTATCACCTTTGCCGTCCTGGCGTTGAATATCGTCGCCCGCGTGCTCGCCGCGCGTTCGCAGAAGACCTCTTAAGAGACAAGGAAGACAGCACATGGCACCGCTTCCGAATGCCATTCCGACCCCGAAGACCAAGGTCGATATCAAGAATCTGCGGTTCTTCTATGGCGACAAACTGGCGCTGAAGGGCATCACGCTGCCGCTCTATGAAAACAAGGTCACGGCCTTCATCGGCCCGTCGGGCTGCGGCAAGTCGACCCTGCTGCGCATCCTGAACCGCATCTATGATCTCTATCCCAATCAGCGCATTGAAGGCGAGGTGCTGTTGGACGGCGAGAATATTCTCTCGCCCAGCCAGGATCTCAATTTGCTTCGCTCCAAGATCGGCATGGTGTTCCAGAAACCCACGCCGTTCCCGATGACCATCTATGAGAACATCGCCTTCGGTATCCGCCTCTATGAGAAGACCAGCCGCGCCGAACTCGACGAACGAGTGGAATCGTCACTGCGCCGTGCCGCGCTGTGGAACGAGGTCAAGGACAAGCTGCATACCAGCGGCCTTGGCCTTTCCGGCGGCCAGCAGCAGCGTCTGTGTATCGCCCGCACCATCGCCGTGAAGCCGGAGGTGATCTTGCTCGATGAGCCCTGCTCGGCGCTGGATCCGATCTCGACCTCGAAGATCGAGGAGCTGATCAGCGAGCTCACAACCGACTATACCATCGCCATCGTCACCCATAACATGCAACAGGCGGCGCGCTCATCGGCCTATACCGCCTTCATGTATCTGGGCGAGCTGGTTGAATTCGGCGACACCGAGCGGATCTTCACCAATCCGTCTGAAAGCCGGACCCAGGATTACATCACGGGCCGCTTCGGCTGAACCAAGCCGCGCTATCCGGTAGATATATGGGCGCCGCCGGTCAATGGCGGCGCCCTTTCCGTGTCCGGCGTCGCAGGCTCAATACTGCTCGGGAATGCGGTTCAATGCCCGCCAGCGTTTAAGCAAGGCGGCACGCCGTTCCGGATAGCGCTCCTCCAATGGCTTGGCGCTATTCATCTGGTCGAGGCGGAAATGGCGGAAATCGTTCCGCAGCTCGCACCAGGCTACCAGTACCAGGGCTTGCTCGAAGAAACCCAAGGCAAGCGGCCAAACCGTCCGGCGGCTGGACCGGCCCTTGAGGTCGCGATAGGCGATCGCCAGCTTCCGCTCCGCACGGATGCTGTGGCGGATCGCCGCAAGATCGATGCCCGTCGCGATATTGTTGGTGCTGGGGCCGGCGAGAAGAGCTGTCGCCGCCGGCCGGTCGCGCAGATTGTCGGGGAGGACGCTGCTCACTTTGGCGATGAGATTTCGCGCCGCTTGGCTCAATGCCTCGTCCGCATGGCGCATCACCAGGCGTGCACCAAGTACCAGCGCATCGATCTCGTCCTCGTCCAGGCTGAGCGGCGGCAGGGTGAAGCCGGGTCGCAAGACGAAGCCGATGCCTGCCTCGCCGTCGATGACAGCTCCTTGGCTGCGCAAGCTCTGGATATCGCGATAGATGCTGCGGACGGAGACGCCCATCTCGCTGGCGAGCTGGGCAGCGCTCACCGGCCGGCGGCGGCGACGCAGGGCTTGCAGCAAGTCGAGAAGGCGCTCAGCGCGGGACATGCCTGCGACCTTCTCGGTTACCAATCGCCTGGCAAGCCAGCGCCGCTTCGCCTGTCAGTCCCGCAGACTTCGGCCATCGAGGAATCATCAAGGGATCCGGTAGTCGATTTCCGACGGGAGCGTCAATAGCATGGCGGCCCGGCTGCGGGGAAGGTCAGCCGGCCTTGCGGAAGGTCAGATTGTAGCGATAGCTGCCGGTCAGGGAATGATGGCCGGGCTTTAGAAGCGCAATGCCATGAAAGGCAAGGCGCGCCGTCCCGCCCCAGACGACGACGTCGCCGCTTTTCAGCCGGTAGCGCTTGACGGGGGCACTGCGCTTGACGCCGCCGAACTGGAAAATCGCCGGCAGGCCCAGCGATACGGAGACGATCGGCGCCGCCAGATCCTGTTCGTCCCGGTCCTGATGCAGCGACAGCTTGCTGCCGGCCTCGTAGCGGTTGATCAGGCATGAATTTGGCGCGAAATCGGAAAAGCCGGCTGCAGCCGCTGCGGAGTTCGCCAGGGCAAGAAAGGCGGCGGGCATGTCTGGCCAGGATAGCTCGCTTTGCGGGTCCTGGCCTGCATAGCGATAGCCCTTGCGATCGGTCACCCAGCCGAGCGCGCCGCAACTCGTCATCGCCACCGACATTTGATAACCGCCGGGGGTGGTCATCTGACGGAATGGTGCCTGCGCGCTGATTTTTTCGATCGCGTCGATCAGTGCCGGTGCCGCTGGGGCAGCGAAACCGCGCAGGATAGCTGCGCCCTCGGCGATCGGCTCGATGCTGGCGGGGGAGGGCAGGGCTGCAAACAAGTCCCCGCTCATCGCGACGATCTGGTCAGGCCGCGTCATGGAAGATCAGTCCGAGGGTGTAACGGCTACCCTGCAAAAGGCGGCTGACGCCGTGGCGGAGCTGAGCGCGATAGATGCCCCTGATGCCCTCGACGGGGCGCTCGCGCACGGGAAAGACGACCGCATCGCCCTGCCTCAGCGGCACCACGGTGGCGCGCGATTGTTGCCGCGGACGTTGCTCAGTCAGCACGAATTCGCCGCCGGTGAAATCATCCCTCGGCTGCGACAGCAGGATGGCGGCCTGGAGCGGAAACAGCATGGCGCCGTAGACGTCCTGATGCAGGCAGTTGAAGTCTCCAGGCTCATAGCGCAACAGCAGCGGCGTTGGACGGGTTTGACCGGCCGCATGGCAGTGCTGGAGAAATTGTCTGAGTGATGGCGGGTAGTGCAGGTCGCTGCCCAGTTGCCGCTGCCAGCGATTGGCGATGACAGCCAGCGCCGGATAGAAGGCCTCTCGCAACCGCGCGATCGGCTCGGGCAGGGGATAGCGGAAATACTTGTATTCGCCGCGCCCGAAGCCGTGTCGCGCCATGACGATACGGCTGCGGAAGAGCTCGTCGGCCGCATAGAGGGCGGTCATTTCCCGGCATTGGGCCGGGGTGATCAGGCCCGGCACTTGTGCAAAGCCCTGCTCCGTGAGCTGCGTATCGAGGTCCGCCAGGGCGAGTGCCTCGCCGATGCTGTCGGGATCATTTCTGCGACACGGGTCCGGCAAAAGCAGTTCCGCCGCCGGAGGTCGTTGTGGTTGGCGCAGCGCCATTCAATACTCCTTTCAGCCAGGGGCACTGACAGAACCTAGGAGCCCTCGCGGCGGTAAACTCTCCGCTTCTTGCTGGCCGCTCAGCTTTGCGGCGCATCCACGATATGGTCGACCACGCGTCGTTCAGCCGTCATCTTGCCGATTTCCGGCTTCATCTGCATATGCAGAGGATGTCGCTGATATGTCTCCAGTGCCGCCGCATCGGTGAATTCCGAGAGCAGGACCACGTCGGCCGAGGTTTCTTCCCCACCGGTATCGATCCCGACTTCGATTTTCACGAGACCGGGAATGCGGTCGCGCAGGCTCTCCAGCAATTGCTTGATGCGGACCGCGTTGGCTGCCTTGTTCGGCGTATCTTTCAGTCTCCACATGACAATGTGGCGGATCATCGGCATTCCCGTCTTGATGATTGGCGCGTTGCGCGGCGTGGCGTCCCGGCCGTCGGGCCGTCGCGCATCAGCCTCCCGTGACGCTCATATGGCGCGAAACGGCCGGTCCCTGGTGACGACGGTCGATAATGAAATCGTGACCCTTGGGCTTGCGGCTGATCGCTTCGCGAATGGCGGCGATCAGTGTTTCGTCGCTTTCGTTCTGGCGCAGCGGCGTGCGCAGATCCGCCGCGTCGTCCTGGCCCAGGCACATGAACAGCGTACCCGTGCAGGTGAGGCGGACGCGATTGCAGCTCTCACAGAAATTATGGGTAAGCGGGGTGATAAAACCGACACGCTGGCCGGTCTCTTCCAACCGCACATAGCGGGCCGGTCCGCCGGTCCGTTCGCTGATTTCCGTCAACGTCCAACGCTGCTGCAGCTTGGCGCGCAGAAGGGAAATCGGGAAGAATTGATCTAGCCGGTTTTCGCCGCCGATATCGCCCATCGGCATGACTTCGATGAAGGTCAAGTCATGGCCCTCGCGATGCGCCCAGTCGACCAGATCGAAGACCTCCGTGTCGTTCACCCCTTTCAGGGCGACCGTATTGATCTTGACCCGCAAGCCTGCCTCCTTGGCGGCCTGCAACCCGTCCAAGACCTGCTGCAGCTTTCCCCAGCGGGTGATGGCGGTGAATTTCTCGGGATCAAGCGTGTCGATCGAAACATTGAGCCGCTTTACGCCGCAGCGCGCCAGGTCGTCGGCATATTTGGTAAGCTGGCTGCCATTGGTGGTCAGGGTCAGTTCTTCCAGCGCGCCGGATTTCAGGTGCCGCGACAGATTGCGGATCAGCTCCATGATGTTCTTGCGCACCAGCGGCTCGCCGCCGGTCAGGCGCAGCTTGCGCACGCCGAGTCCGACGAAGGCGGAGCAGAGCCGGTCCAATTCCTCGAGACTCAGCACCTCGGCCTTGGGCAGGAAGCTCATATCTTCCGCCATGCAGTAGATGCAGCGGAAATCGCAACGGTCCGTGACGGAAACGCGCAAATAGGAGATGAAGCGGCCAAATGGATCGATCATGGGTGTAATATAGGCGTTGTCCGATTGGATTTCTGCTTTAAAACGACATGAGGCAAAAGGCAGCATAGCGCCTGTAACTGCGAGATATAGTTGTCCCAGATCAAAGATTTAAGCCCTATTTACGGCGTTATCCTTGCCGGCGGCGAAGCGCGCCGCCTGGGTGGCGGCGATAAGGGGTTGCGGATGCTGGGTGGGCGCCCCCTGCTGGCCCATGTCATGGAGCGGCTGGCACCGCAAGTCGTCCACCTCGTTCTCAATGCCAACGGCGATCCGGCGCGGTTCCGGGGACTGGATCTGCCGGTGATCACCGATTCCATTACGGGCCGCCCCGGGCCGCTCGCCGGAATTCTCGCCGGCCTCGACTGGGCGGCCGCGCAGCACGGGGCGCCCTGCTGGGTCGCGACGGCGCCGGCGGATTGCCCCTTCCTGCCGCGCGACATGGTCACCCATTTGGCGAGGGGGCTGACGAAAGACGGTGTTGCCGCCGTCGCCAGCTATCAGGGCCGTTTGCAGCCTGTCATGGGGCTCTGGTCTACCAGCCTGCGGGAGGATTTGCGGCGGGCCATTCTGCAGGATGGGATGCGGCGGGTGGAGGACTGGCTGCGCCGCTGCGACGCCAAGGCGATTGCGTTCCCCCTGGCGGTGCCCGATCCCTTTTTCAACATCAACACGCCGGAAGATCTCGACCGCGCGGCCGAACTGCTGGCGACAGCGTAAAGACGCCTGCCGCAGGACAGACGGCGGAGATGGCGACATCTCCGCCGGTCGATGTCAACGCGCCGCCGTGACGACGATTTCGACTTTCCATTTCGGGTCGGCCAGCTTGGCCTCCACCGTCGCGCGCGCCGGAGCCTGGCCCTTCGGCACCCATTCACCCCAGGCCTTGTTCATTTCGGCAAAGGTGCTGATGTCCGAGAGGAAGATCTGGGTGCGCAGCAACTTGGTCTTGTCACTGCCGGCTTGGGCCAGGACGGTGTCGATCTGCTGCAGAATGTTCTTGGTCTGCTCATAGACCGACGGCGAGATCGGATCTTCGGCCACGGTGCCGGCAAGATAAACCACGTCGCCATGGATGACGGCATCAGCGATATGAGTCGCATCGCCCAAGCGCTTGATCGACATATTAACCTCGTTCACTTTTTGGTTACAGAGGGCCGGATTATGTCGCTGCCGCGGAAACCCGGAAAGCCCTGTTTTGGTGCTGCAACAAAGGGTTGCCATGCGCCAAAGTCGGTTGACAGAAGTGGGCGGGAATCACCTTCCTGCAGAAAGATGATGGTATGTGGAACGGCCTGATGTATTCCAGCATTAAGGGTGAGGGTTCAACCAGGAGTGGGAGTGAGTACAATGAAAAAATCACTGCTGACACTGTCAGTAATGGGAGTTCTGCTGCTTCTCGGGGCTTGCGATTCAGCCAGCCGGATCTTCGACAATAACTGCTCCGGCAATGCGATGATCGAAAATCCGGGCTATTGCACCGGCAACTTCCACCCGAATGCCGGTCCTTACGCCAACAAGTAATGTGATTTCCCGATATTGCGCCAGGTAATATCAATTATTTCAGATAGATAGCCGTTTATTGGCTGTTCTGGAAACCGATGGAGCTCCGGCTCCATCGGGCGGCGGCTTTTGCAGCCGCATAATACCCCTTTTCTTCGCCTTGCTTCCATTCCGTTAGATCCAGCCCAAATCTACCGTCGACTTGGCATGCGCTTTGCTGAGTTACCTTCGGAAATAACCGATACGGTAAGGCGATGTCGAATCTGCCACTACATTGCGGGATGAAGACGGGGAACGGGGCAGTTTTTGCCTGCCAAGCCCTGACTCTTTTTCCGCATCAGGGCGGATGGCACGATTTCGGTCTGGGCTGGTGCAGGGAGGACCTGTCATGAATACCGCCTGGCTGCAGACGCTGATGGCCGGCCCGAGCCAAGTGACGGGTAAATCCATCGCCAACACGACAACGACCACAACGGCGCGCGCGGGAAGCAACACCATTACCGCGGCGAATTACGGTATCCAGCCGCAGGTCGTTGCCTGCATCCAGAACGCTAGTGCCTCCACTGGCATGGATTTCTCCTATCTGATGGCGCAGGCGGCGCGCGAGAGCAGCTTCGATCCCAATGCCAAGGCGACGACGAGCAGCGCGCATGGACTCTACCAGTTCGTCGAGCAGACCTGGCTGTCGGTCTTCAAAGATCATGGCGCGGAATATGGCTACGGTAATCTCGCTTCGAAGATAACCACCGATACCGACGGCCGCATGGTGGTCAGCGATCCGGCGCTGAAGAAGCAGATCCTCGCCCTGCGCAAGGATCCGCAATTGTCGGCACAGATGGCCGCCGAGCACGCCTCGGATAACCAGGCGATCATGCAGAAGAAACTGGGCCGACCGGTCACCGGCACCGACCTCTACCTGGCGCATTTCCTGGGCGTCCAGGGTGCGACGAAGTTTCTGCGCAACATGAAGACCGATCCGACCGCCTCCGCCGCCGATCTGTTTCCGGCCGCGGCAGATGCCAATAACCGGGTCTTCTATAAGGATGACGGTTCGGCCAAGTCGCTTGCCGAGGTTTATCAGACCTTCGGCAAGAAGATCAGCGCCGATATGGCAGCGTTCCGCAAGTTCCAATCCACCGACAGCAACGGTGCCGTGGAGCAGGCGCAGAATGCCGGCAATCCCACTGCGACCTGGTCTCGCAGCGCCACCGTGGTGGGCGACAAGCTGATCTCCGGCACGTCGGGCCCGCAGATGGCCCAGCTGTTTCAGCGCGACAAGACGTCGGCGACAAATGGCATCAGCAGCAACCGCGCCGTCTTCGGCCAGGCCAATCCGGGCGGCGTCCTTTCGCCGATCATGTTGATGACGCTGGCGGGCTTGCCGACGGCAAGCGAGAAGTCTGACGACGGGGCGAATGACGGCCGGCGCCCCCTGTGGGATCAGATGGGCCTCGGCACGTTCATCGGCTGATCCTGCTGTGATCCGGGTCTAAGAGAGCGGACGCGGCAGCATGACGTCAATCAGCATGTTGACGGTCTTGCCATCATCCGACAGCGGCAGCAGCAGTCCTTCGATGCGATACCGGCGATTATCCCAGATTTCATCATCTAAATAGAAATGCGGCGCCTTGGTGAGGAATATCTGGCGGTAGGCGTTTTCCGTGATCGTACGATATTCCGATTGGGGAATTTCGTCGACATAGCGGCCGGTCATTTCGATCCCGCTGATCTCGACACAATGCGAGCCGTCGACCCGGAAGCGGAAGCGCAGTGAATGATCGTCTTCAATTTCCACGAGACACAGATAGCCAAGGCAGAAGCTGAGATCGAGCGGGTCGATGTCGCTGCGACGCGGCATGCCGCGGCTGCCTCGCTTCTCTTGCCAGTAGCGGTAAAGCCGGCGCAGCCTTTCATTATGCAGATCATCGATCGAACTCAGAAGAATCGCCATCGGCTGTCCCCGCAATACGAGTCATCGACCAGATCGATCCTCTCTCGCAAGACGCAACCTCGGTCGGTGCGAAACGGTCGATCCATGTCCTCTTCGTATCTCTTATTAGATATCCTATCCGGGGCACGCCCTGAAGCGCAGTCTGCAGCAGCGGTGGGCGGCTGCGACGACAGCGCATAACAGCGATGATTCATCGCGCGCCATTTCACCTTTGAGTGAGGGGTGCGAAATGCGACTGGCCGGTCGGAACACGCCGGAGGACGGGCCGTTTCCCTTCATGATTGCTGAAACGTCAACCAATCCGTGAGAGCACGAATGAAGGAGAGAGGAATGGAATCCACGCGATATTCCGATATCAGCCAGGCATATCCGAAGCGCCGCCATAGCTGGGCGACCCTCTGTCTGCTGGCGGCGATGTCTATCGGCGCGATAGGCGCCGTGAGCGGATGTTCGGTGACCAGTGGACAGGAGACGACCGGCCAGTATGTCGATGACGCCACGATCACGACGAAGGTCAAATCGGCGCTTGCCTCCGATGGCGGTGTCACCTTGGCTAATCAGGTCGGCGTCGAAACCGGCCAGGGCGTCGTTCAGCTGAGCGGCTTCGTGCCGTCGTCCGCCGACAAGGAGCGTGCAGCGGATATTGCGCGTTCGGTCAAGGGCGTGAAGAGCGTCACCAACGACCTCGTTGTCCAGCCCTGAGCCTGATCTGCGCCTGGTAACAAGTTTGCGATGGGGGCCGGTCTGCAAAGGACCGGCCCGCTTCGTTAGGAATTCGGCAGTCCCGATGGCAGGCGAAGGTCTTGTACTTCCGGCAGCCATTTATGCATCAGCATCATGGCGACCCCGGAGGGCTCCACCGGTCGCAACATTTCGAACCCGCAGCGGCGATAGAAGCCGATCGCCGTCAACGATGCCGCCACGGTAAGCGAGCGGATGTGGCTGCGGCGGGCTAGCGTCTCGACCGCTTCGATCAAGCGCTGACCGATGCCTTGCCCCTGATACGGCGGTGCGATGAAAAGGCTCCGCACCGCGCCGCCAGCATAGCCGATTGTGCCGACGATCTCGCCGCCTGTTTCGGCAACAAGCATTTCGCGGCCCCGGATCATCAGCCCCACACGCGGCACATTATAGGCTGCCATCATTCCTTCGATCACTTTGCTTGAATAATCGGCTGCGTTGGTCCGGCGCAAAGCCTCCGAGATCAGCCGGCTGATCGCCTCGGCATCGGCGGGCTGGGCAATCCGTAGCTGGGCCTGTGTTCGCACGCTCATGATGGCATGTCCTCCTGGGCAGCATGGCATGGCACAGGCTTGACGACAATGCCGTCACTCGATAAGGATAGCGCCAGCATCAAGAGTTGGGTCGACGCCCAACACCAACCTGCGACCCGCGCAAGGTGGTGCCTCGAACGAGGGATGTGGCCGGTCCGGCAATGAACGGGAATCAGCCGCTGCGTCTACCCTCCTGATCGTTAGGAGGTTTTTTTATGTCCGTTTATCATCAGGCCGATGAGGATTCTGCCCTTCCGGAGCCCACTCCCTATAGCCTCTCCCGGATCATCGGGCCTCAAGACGAGGCCGTGTTCCTGACCAGCGGCAATTTCGCGGATCGGTTGGGCCGCCGGCAGAGCTGCGCCTTCTATGCTGTCATCCATCGGCGCTTCGGCACCTGGACCCATGTCTATCGCGTCGTGCCGACCGACCGACTGCACGGCTTCATGGTCTATTTCGAACGGGCTTTCGCCGGAGAGGCGATTGCCATCGCCCGCGATTGGCTGCGACTGGCGGTAGCGACGGATGCCAGAGCGCGATCGTTTTAGGTGGAAGCGGATTGGCTTTCACTTAAAACGATCCGGCTCGGCCGTATTGAATAGAGACGTATTCATGCTCTAGATCGAAGCACTTTATGTCTCGATCTAAAGCGATCCGGCTCTAAGCGGGGAGGCGCCCGGCCGGAGCCGATGGCTGAAACCGAGGCTGAGGAAATAGCCGGCCGCACTCAAGGCCGTGATCCAGAAACTGGCCGGCCAGTCGCTTTCATAAGCGAGGGCGATGCCGCCCCAGGCTTCGACCAGCGCAAGAAGACCTGACAGTGCGACGCCGTGACCGAGCCGGGAGGTCAGCCGCTGCGCGCTCGCGGCCGGCCCGACCATCAGGGCGAAGACCAGCAAAACGCCGACAACCTGGGCGCAGGCTGCGGTGGTCAAGGCGACGATGCCGAGGAACAGCATCGAAACGAGGCGGGGGTTGACGCCCTTCGCTTCGGCCAGTTCAGGCTGGAGGCTGCTGAAAAGCAGCGGCCGGGCCATCACGGCCAAGGCCAGCAAGCTGAGTATGGCGAGGGCCGCAAGAACGCCGAGGGTCGAGAGATCAACGCCGAAGACATTGCCAAACAGCAATGCCGTTGCCTGCGTGGCATAGGCGGTGAAGAAATGCAGAAACAGCAGGCCGATACCGAGGGAGAGCGAGAGGACGACGCCGATCGCCACGTCACGGCCGTTCAACCGGTCGCCGAGAACACCCATGCCAAGGCCGGCCAGCAGGGTGAAGACAATCAGGCCGGCCAAAGGCGAGGTGCCGAGAAGAACGGCGCCGGTCGCGCCCGCGAAGCCGACATGGGACAGCGCATGGCCGGCAAAGGTCTGGCCGCGCAGCACCAGGAAATAGCCGACGATCCCCGAGAGCAGGCCGACGATGCCGGCGGCGCCGAAAGCGTGGCGCATGAAATCATAGTCGAACATGGTCGCTGTTCACCCCTCAGCCGCGCCCGGCGCCCCTGCGATCTCCGGCGCTCCTTCTGTCGATGAGCTGATCGGCCTCACCGTGCTCGTGGCCATGATCATGGCCATCCTCATGTTGATGCGCATGCTGCTCGAGATCAAGCGCACCGGACATGACGAAGATGCGTCCGCGCAGCCGCACGACATCGATCTCCGAGCCATAGAGCCGGGAGAGGACGGGGCCGGTTATGACCTCATCCACCTGGCCAAGAGCGGCTTGTCCACGACCGAGATAGAGGACGCGGTCGATTGCGGGGAGGAGCGGATTGAGTTCGTGTGCGCTGAAGAGGACGGCGATGCCAAGGCGCTGCTGCACCTCGCGCACCAGGTCGACCACGACCCGCTGATGATGCGGGTCAAGGCTGATCAAGGGTTCGTCCAGCAGCAGCAGCTTCGGCTCGCCGAGCAGCGCCTGGGCCAGCAGAAGGCGCTGGCGCTCGCCGCCCGACAAAGTATTGACGGGGCGCTCCGCGAGTGCTTCCGCCCGCACAAGGGCGATTGCGTCAGCAACCATCCTGCTGCGCCGTCGATCCGGCAGCGGAAGCCCCCAGCGATGGCCGTCGCTGGCAGCCGCGACGAAGTCCCAGCCGCGCAGATTGATCTGTCCTGCCTGGCTACGGAACTGCGGCATATAGCCGATGGCGGGATTACCGCGCCGGGCGGTTTCGCCAAGCACGCGCAAGGCACCGCCGGAGGTCGGAATCAACCCCAGCAGGGCGCGCATCAAGGTCGTCTTACCGGCACCGTTGGGTCCGAGAACGCCGACGAATTCGCCGGCCTTGATGGCGAAGCTGATATCTTCCAGGATCGTGCGGCCGCCCATGGCGATCGTCACATGATCAAGATCGATCGCGACATCCGATCGTGGCGGGGGAAGCTGTTCGCTCATGGCCGTGCTGCGAACCCCACAGATATATGCTCCGCCAGCATTGTCATGGTTGCTTCGTCGCTGCCAGGGCTCGGTCCAGATCTGTCAGTTGCTGCAGCATCCATTCCTGATAGGTGTGATCAGCGGGCTCGGTCTCGCTGACGCCGACGACCGGTATCTTCGCTTGCTTGGCGATGCCGAGCAGTCGCTGCGACAGGTCATCGCTGGTCTGCCGGTTGAAAAGCAGGACATGGACGCGCTGCTGCTTGAGATCATCTTGGAAGCGGGCGATATCGGCAGCACTTGGTTCGGTGTCATTCATCACGGCGAGCTGGAACCTGTCGTTGCGCATAGCCAAGCCCAAATCCGCGGCCATATAGCCGAAAACCGGCTCGGTCGCTGTTACCGGCGTTCCGGCATAGGCTTTATGCATCGTCTCTATCTTCGTCGACAGGGGGCGCAGGCTGTCGAGGAAATTGGCCAGACGACTTTGGTAGTCGGCGGCATGGACGGCGTCAAGCCGGGCGAGAGCCCCGGCAATCGCCTTCGCAGCCTGCGCCACATTGTCGAGCCGGTACCAGAGATGTGGATTGTCGCCCGATTTCGCATGGACAAGGTCGGCCACGACCACGACCAGCCGGTCGGCTGAGGGCGTTGCTTTCAGCAGCTTCTCCATCCAGGGATCGTAATCTGCTCCGTTCAGGATGACGAGCTTTGCGGTTGCCAGGGCGCGGCCGGTCGAAGGGCTGGCTTCGAAAAGGTGCGGATCCTGGTCGGGATTGCTCAGAATGCTGGTTACCTGAACGGCGGGGCCACCGAGCTGCTGAACGATATCGCCATAAAAATTCTCCGCCGCGACGACCGGAAGCCCCTCAGCCGAGGCCTTATGGATCGGCAAGAGAGCCAGGCCGAACAGCAAGGCGGCCGCGGAAAATGACAGGCGACGCAACCAGGAATAACGCACAGACATTGCTTACCACCGAAGAAAGGTTGAGGATCAACTGTTATATTATAACATAATGATCTGTCCAGCCGGAATCGGGCTGATCTTTGGAAAAACGCAATTATCTGCGCGGCGGCCCGGCGGCGGATTGTCCGGCATCAGATTGCCCATCTGTTTGCTCGGCGCCATGCCAGCGGATAGGGTTGCGGCGCGCCCGGTGGGCGGCGCGCAGTTGTTGAACGGCGAGAGGTAGAAGCAGCGGATGAGCCTCGATGGCGACCGGATATTCGCGGCCGATAGGGCGCACCCACAAAATACTCCTTCCTTCCGCATCGGTTCCTCGGCCCATAAGCTGGCCTTCTGCCGCATGCTTCTCGACAGCCATGATCCCTACCGGCCGGCGGTCATTCCATGGCCGGTCTTGAATGACACGACTGCCGCCCGCCTGACCGGGCTACCGATCTGGAATATCGCTGTGCAGGTGGAAGGCCGCGCCGCGCAGGCCGTGCGAAGCTATGCCGCCGTGATCAAAGATCCCTTGCTACGCGACGCGATCACCATGGATGGAAACGAGGAGGCGCGGCACAAGGAAGTCCTCAGGAAGATGGTCGCGTTTTACGGGATAGAGCTTGAGCCCGAACCGGATTATCCGGCGCCTGATGATCCGGAATGGGCATGGCTCTCCACCGGCTATGCCGAATGCATCGACAGTTTCTTTGCTTTTGGCCTGTTTGAGTTTGCCCGCCGATCAGGCTTTTTTCCGGCAGAACTTGTCGAGACCTTCGAGCCGGTCATTCAGGAGGAATGTCGCCATATCCTCTTCTTCGTGAATTGGCTCGCCTGGCATCGTCGCCAACTCAATCCCTTCGCCAGGATGCGCTTCAATTTTCGCTGCTTCCTGGTTTATCTGACGCATGTCCGCGGTCGGATCCAGACGGCGAGGCAGGTTGAGGGCAACAAGAGTTTCACTGCTACCGCGAGCAAGGCCGTCAGCAACGATTTCAAAATCCGCGAGTTGCTGCAGGTATGTCTCGCGGAAAACGATCGGCGCATGGCGCGCTATGATCGTCGCTTGATTCGGCCGCGTTTCATTCCCAGCTTGGTGAAACTGGCCTTGGTCTTCATCCGCTAACCTCTCCGTCCAGAAGGAAGAAACATATGTTGAAGAGCACAATTCGCCTCGGTCTGGCACTGGCCTTGTCAGTCGGCAGTCAAGTTTCTTTGGCGGCCGGATCGCAAGCTGCCGCGCCGATCCTGCTTGCCGATTGCGAGGCCGGCGTGAAGATCGACGGCACGACCGTAGAACAGGCCAAGAAGCGCATCGAAGCGGCGGGCTATACACAGGTCAAGGATTTGAAGAAAGGCTGTGACAATGTTTGGCACGGAACGGCCGTCAATAAAGACGGTGTCGGCGGCAACGTCATGGTCACACCGCAAGGCGAGGTGATGCCGGAAGGCAATTAAGTCGCAGCAGCGAATCCGGGATTGCTATTTCGCTGAGGCAGGCCATATTTCTGCCAGCTTTGGGTGGTCTGTTGCCGACGACGTAGGACGCGGCAACGGGCAATGCTGCAGGAATGGGCCGTTATCCAATGGTTGGGCAAGAACCTCGAGAATTTCGACGGAGAAAAAGCCGCGGGCTGACAGCCTTGTTCGCGGCTTTGCCTTTGTCCGCGTTTCCCTTCGCCGCCGCGATCGCCGATCCGCCCGCAACCGGCGCCCAGCTTTATCTCAACGTTTCGGGTACCGGCCTCAATGACAAGCTGGCCTCCAGCAGTGCGGACCCGGATGCCTTTGGCGCGAGCGATACGGCAAGCGCCAGTTCCAGCAAGAAGATCGATTTGGGTTCAGTCCCCTTCACGGTTTCGACCGCCGATTCCAGCGGCGGCTGGGGTGCGGTGCTGGGCGGTACCGGTCAATATGTCGTGCCGTTGTCCGACGGCTTTTCCCTGATCAATCACGGCGCCTTCACCAAGTCGCAATCCTCGGCCGGCATCCTCGGCGATATGTCGGCTGATGCCGGGCCGGGGCTTGAATATCGCGAGGGCAATCTCGCTTTGGGCTTGCAGCCTGATGTCGGCGTGACGCTGCAGAGCCAGGCTCTGCAGCAGATCGATTACGGCCTCAGCAGCTCGCTTTCCAAGGATCTGATGGCCGGCCTGACCGCGACCACCACCACCGGCTATACGATTCAGAATGGCGCCGATGGCAATAGCCGGCTGGCTCATGCCAGTACGGGCCTCAGCTATGCGTTGCCCGACAAGATCAAGCTCGGCCTCGGCTATCAACTGGAACAGACGGTGGGAAGCGGCGATCAGGCCCAGCAGGGACCGTCGCTGACGGCCGAGATCCCGGTGACCGATAGCGTCAACTTGGGAACCAGCTATTCTTACAGCTCGACGGCGACGGACAGCGACAGTCTCGATCTGCTGGCCCGGCACCGCGATACATCGCAGACGCTGGGGCTTTCGGCGAATTGGGATGTCGGCGCCCAGATCAATGCCGACGTCAAGCTGAGCGCCAAGGTCGATGTCTCGCGTCAGACCGAATACGGGTCCAACAGCGCCCAGCTGCAGCAGGCCGGCTCAGTCGGCATGCAGATGAAATTCTGATCGCCGCTGCGATAAGGCGCCGCTGCCCTCCGCCATTGACCGCGCGGCACAATTGATTATAACAGCGCCTGATGGTTCCCCGACGGCTGAAGTCCAGGGGATTAATAGGGAACACGGTGCGGACGACCCAGAAGGGGCCAAAACCGTGGCTGCCCCCGCAACTGTAAGCGGATAGCCTTCACCCTTGATGCCACTGGGTTTGCCCGGGAAGGCGGGATGCAGGCATTGACCCGTGAGCCAGGAGACCTGCCATCGAGACATGACCGTGCCGGCAATCGGGTGGGCTGAGGCATGGATCGCATCCCGATCCATCGCTCCATCGACAACCCGAGTCGCCGCCACGGCCACAGTGGCAAAGGCTCCGGGGTAGGCGACCATGTCGGGTTTCTTCTCGAATTTTCTGCACGATGGCGCAGGCGATCTGCGCCGTCGCATCTTCAGCATCTATGCTTTCCTGATTACCGCGAATATCGGCGTCTGGATCTGGGCCTTTGCCGTCCTCGGCGACAATCCGGTGCTGCTCGGCACCGCATTGCTTGCCTATACGTTCGGGTTGCGCCATGCCGTCGATGCGGATCATATCGCCGCCATCGATAACGTCACCCGCAAGCTGATGCAGGAAGGCAAGCGCCCGGTCGCGACCGGCTTCTTCTTCTCGATCGGCCATTCGACGATCGTGGTCGGGATGACGATCGGCATCGCCTTTGCGGCTGCCGCCGTCCAGCATGGTGTCGAAGCCTTCCGCGAGATCGGCGGCATGATCAGCACCTGTGTCTCTGCCTTTTTCCTTTTCACCATCGCCGCCCTCAATATCGTCATTCTGGTCTCGGTCTATCGCACCTTTCAGGCAGTGAAGAGCGGCAAGCCCTTTGTCGAGGAAGATCTCGACATGCTGCTGAATAACCGGGGACTCCTGGCGCGCATCTTCCGGCCGCTCTTCGGCATGGTGACCCGCTCCTGGCATCTGCTGCCGATCGGCCTCTTGTTCGGTCTCGGTTTTGATACCGCCACCGAGGTCGCGCTTTTTGGGATCTCCGCCACGCAGGCGACCCAGGGCGTGTCATGGTGGGTGGTGCTGGTTTTCCCGGCACTCTTCACCGCCGGCATGTCCTTGATCGATACGACCGACAGCATCCTCATGCTGGGCGCTTATGGCTGGGCCTTCATGAAGCCGATCCGCAAACTCTATTACAATCTGACCATCACCTTCGTCTCGGTGGTGGTCGCCTTGCTGATCGGCGGCATCGAGACCCTGGCATTGCTGGCGGACAAGCTCGAACTGCACGGCGCCTTCTGGGATCTCGTTGCTGATCTCGGCGCCAATTTCGGCATGCTGGGCTATCTGATCATCGGCCTGTTCATTGTTAGCTGGTTGATATCCTTTGCCTATTATCGGCTGCGCCGGTTCGACGATCTGGATGTGCAGATGGTCAGGTGAGGGGCCGCGCCGCTGCTCGCCGCTTCCGCAGGCCTGGCGTTGCGACATGATGAGGCCTTGAATTGGGAGGCTGTTTTCGTTAGGCCAACCAACGGATGCTAGTTTCGCCACCACTGATGGAATAGATCCGACCGGCATGCGTCGGAGTGGGATGACCGTAACAATGGCTGCAGGCCGCTTTTTTGGCATGACCCGGCATGACCGGCGTTCCGTGGCCTTTGCCGCGGGGCTGCTGGCTTTGTGGCTGCAGCTGCTGGCGCCGTTCCTTCTGGTCAGCGGCATGCAGGCGGCCATGTCCCGCGAGGCCGCGGCGGCCGATGCCATTGATTACCTCTGCCAGCCGATTGATCTTGGCCATGGTAAATCGGATCATGGCAAGCACCTCCTGCGCCTTGATTGCCAGCTTTGCCAGAGCCTGCATCTGCTGGCCCAAGGTCTGGCACCTGCGACGGCCTTGCTGGCCTTGCCGGATATGCCGGTGGCGCAATCTGCGAAAATCACCGACGTCGCTGCGATCTCGAAACAGTCCGACAGCGGCTTTTCATCACGGGCACCCCCCGTCCTCTGATCCCATCTGGCATTAAATGATCGAGCCGCCGGCGGTTGTTTCGCCGGCCGGTTCTCCACATGGATTTTCTGAGGAAGAACGATGATACGTTTTCATCTGGCAGCCGGTCTGGCTGCCTGCCTGACCCTGTCTCCGATTGCAGCTCTCGCGCATGTGACGCTGGAAACCGGCCAGGCTCCCGCCGATGGCTATTATAAGGCCGTCTTGCGCGTCCCCCATGGTTGCGAGGGGGCGCCGACCACCGCCATCCGGGTGCAGATTCCCGAAGGCGTCAAACAAGCCAAGCCCATGCCCAAGCCGGGCTGGCAGCTTGCCGTCAAGAAGGAGAAGCTGGCCCAGCCCTATGACTGGTATGGCACCAAGGTGACGGAAGACGTTCGCGAGATCAGCTGGTCGGGCGGCAATCTGCCGGATGCCTTTTATGACGAGTTCGTCTTTCGCGCCAAGCTGCCGGATGCGGCAGGTAAGACCATTCGCTTCCCCGTTATCCAGACCTGCGGCACCAGCGAGACGAAGTGGATCGAGGTTCCAGCGGCCGGGGCCGATGAAGATAGTGTCGAATATCCGTCGCCGAGCCTCAAGCTCAGCCCGAAGGCTGCCAGCGACGACTGAGCATGATGCGGGGCTTGCCCCTGGCATCATTGATTGTCGATAGCAACCTGTTGAACATTGAAGCGCCGGATCAGCAGCGCCTTCAAGCTGATCCGGCCACCTCCTAGGAGAACACGATGATTTCCTCGCGCGCTACTATTCTGCTTCCGCGTTTCATCTTCGGCCTCGCGCTGCTGCTCTGCGCAAGCAGCCTGGTCTTTGCCGATGATGCCAAGCTTGGTGATTTGGTGATCCGACATGTCTGGTCCCGCGCAACCATCGCCAGCGTCGGCACGGGAGCGGTTTATCTGGAAGTGGACAATAACGGATCCGCTGTCGACCGCCTGGTGGGCGTCGCCACGCCGGTGGCGGGCATGGCGCATCTCCATACGACGGAGATGCAGGGCAATATGGCCAGCATGCAGCCAATCGACGGCCTCGACATACCCGCCGGCGGCAAGGTCATTCTGCAGCCGCAGAAGAATCACGTCATGCTCATGGGCCTTTCGGCGCCCCTGAAAGAGGGCACGACTTTCCCGCTGACGCTGCAGTTTGAAAAGGCCGGGAAGATTGAGGTCGATGTGCCGGTCGAGGCTGCGGGAGCGCTCGGGCCGAAAGCGGAATGAGCGGCGGCGGGCATCCTCGGCTCGGGTGACGGACATGATGAGATGCGCAAGGGAGCACCGGACCGCGGGTTGGCCGCGCCTGCGCCCCCTTGCGTGCCTCGTCGTTTTCTTTGCCTGGCTTCTCGGCGCCAGCACTTTTGCCGAAGCGCATGCCGTCCTGGAAAAGTCGGTTCCCGCCGACCGCAGCGTCGAAGCGCAAGCGCCGCGCCAACTGACGCTGCAATTCGATGAGCCGGTCGGCGTGACAGAGCTCCGCCTCTTGACGGCAACAGGAACGGAAGTGCCCCTTGCCGTTGCGGCCAAGAACAATGTGATCGAGGCGGAGGTCTCGCAATCACTCGCTGACGGAACCTATACGATCGCCTATCGCGTGGTTTCCGCGGACGGGCATCCGGTAGCCGGGGCGGTGCAATTCCAGATCGGCGGGGGCGCGAGCCATTGGGTGACGCAGGCAACTTCGCTCGCCTGGTGGCAATGGGGCGAGATCGGCGCGCGGCTCCTGCTTTATCTCGGCGGCTTCACCTTCTGTGGGTTGAGCTTTCACGCCATTCTGCGTGGCACGGATCGATCGCCGCTGGCGGCGATCGCCAGTCTTGCGGTGATCGCCGCCGCTTGCCTGCTGATCGGCTTCCAAGGCGCCGGTATGACCGGCGATACAGTCGTCCAGCTGCTTTCCCGCGATCTATGGCGACAGGGTGGGGCGGGACCCAATGGACGCACCGCTACCATGTTTTTGGCAATGGTCGCGCTCGGCTGGCTGGCCCGATATCTGCGCGGCCAGCGGCGCTTGGCGCTTGGCGTCTTGGTCGTCTGTGCGGCGATGGCGGTCCTTGCCATTTCGACCACGGGGCATGTCGCCGTGCTGGGCTGGCCTCAGGCGGCCGTCCTGACGATCCATGTTCTGGTAGCGCTGGTCTGGGTGGCGTCACTGGCGCCGCTTTGGAAGCGGGTCATGCGACCGGCGGTCCCGGTCGCCTTGGCTGCGATGCGCTCGGCCCCGCGATTCTCTGTCATGCGGTATCTGCTTCTCCTGGCTTCGCTGGCGCTTGTCAGCGGCACCGTGCTGGCATGCTGGCAGATCACCGAGCCGGCCATGATGGTACGAAGCGCCTATGGGATGACACTGACGGTCAAGATCATCGCCGTCCTTGCACTGATCGGCATGGCGCTCGCCAATCAACACATGGCGCGGCGCTATTTGGCCCGGCCGGATATGCCACATCATCGCGGTCGGCGCTCCATCTGGACCCAGCTTTCGCTCCTCATCCTGATACTCGGCTCGACGGCGGGGCTCAGCCAGCTGACGCCGCCGAGGCATCTGCTGGCGGCCGCCCAGGCGCAACCCGGCTTCCCGGAAGGTGAGGTGCCACTCGAAAAGATTGTTCACGACGGGGATGCGATGGCCATGATCAGGCTGCAAGCAGCAGGCGATGGTCGCTATCGCCTGACGGCGACATTTTCCTCGATGGCAAGCGGTGCGTCCTTGCGGCCGCAGGTCGTCACGGCGTCGCTCAGCAATCTCGACGCGCATATTGGACCTCTGGTCCGCGTCATGCGCGATGACGGCGGCAGCTTTGTCGCCCCGCCACTGGATCTCGTGCCGGCCGGGCGGTGGCAGATCAGCGTCAAGGCCGATCTCAACGATTTCGACCGGCGGGATTTCACTCTGGAAGCGGTCCTCGGCCCCTGATTGCTCGCCCAACTGATCGCTCACCTAACCGTGACGGGCGAAAGGACTGGCTTGTCGGCAGCCGACTCATATAATGGCGAAAATTTGCTGGAGGTTGGAATGACGATCTCGTTGAAACCCATCGCATCGGCCGGTTTGGCTATTGCGCTCGGTGCCGTGTTGGGTACGGCCTTGGCTTGGCACACTGCCTTCGCGGTGACGGTCGAGGACAACGCAGGCAATCCGGATGCCGCGGCGCCCTTGGCGGATCCCGACCAGGATACGGGGGCCAGCCAGGGCAGCAGCTCCGGTTTTTCCATCATCGCACCTGACCAGAATGGTGGTAGCGGGCTGCAATGGACTTTTGGCAGTCCGGGCTCCACAGATGACGGCGGCGCATGGCCCACAGCGCCTGGGCAATAACCGATAGAGATAAAGCAGAAAGGGCGGCCCGGCGGCCGCCCTTTCTGTTTATGCTGATGGCGGCCCCAAGGGCGGTCGATCAGTGCGTCTTCGCCAGATTGCGGCCGGCATCGGTCAGCTTGCAAACCAGCCAGTCAGGCTTCAGCGGATTGGTGAACCAGGGCTCGGCCCAGCCATGGTCGATGCAGCTGCGGATGGTCCGCTCACTGACTTTCTGGCCCCATTCATCGAATAACGGCAGCTTGCCCCCGGGCTGATTCAGGCCCCGTTTCAACCACGCTAATTGAATGTCGCTGGGATGGTTCGCCGCGGCAGCGGATGGATTGATCAAGGAAAGGTTTACCGACATCGCTGCCCCCGCATGCATGAACTCGGATTATCTTAACCTAAACCCGTTCTGCTTCCAACTATTTCGTATAGTCAGTGGGTTACAGATGAATTCTTATGTTAAATATGAACCTGGCGCTTCATGCCGAGGCGAGGGATCTCGATCGCCGGACAGCGGTTCATGACCACCTTCAGCCCGGCGCCCCTGGCCTTAGCGGCTGCATCCGAATTGATCACCCCGAGCTGCATCCAGATCGTCTTTGCGCCGACTGCAATGGCCTCATCGGTGACGCCCAGGGCGGCTGCCGAATTGCAGAAAACATCGACCATATCGATAGGGCCGGTCTGATCCTGGGGGATGTCGGCTAACCGCGCATAGACCGTCTCGCCATGCAATTGCTGGCCGGCAAGGCCTGGATTGATCGGTATCACCCGATAGCCGGCCTGCTGCAGAAAGGCCATCACATGATTAGAGTCTCGCGACGGCTTGTTGCTGGCTCCGACCAGGGCGATTACCTTGGTCTCCTGCAGAATCTTTTTGATGAAATCATCCGCATAAGCTTCTGACATTGCAGTAAATTTCCGATCACAGCTTGATGGCGCAGCCGAGCTGGCCCGCGATATCCTGGATAAATTGCCAGGCGACGCGGCCGGAACGGGCGCCCCGCGTAACTGACCATTCTACCGCCTTGGCATGCAGGGCCGCGCTGTCGATCGGCAGATCGAGGGCCTTGGCATAGCTGTCGACAATGGCGAAGTAGGTCTCCTGGTCGCAATTATGGAAACCGATCCACAGCCCGAAACGATCCGAGAGGGAAACCTTTTCCTCGACCGCTTCGGAAGGATTGATCGCTGTCGAGCGCTCGTTCTCGATCATGTCCCGGGGAAGCAGATGGCGGCGGTTGGAGGTGGCATAAAAGATGACATTGGCCGGCCGTCCCTCGATGCCGCCCTCGAGCACCGCCTTCAGCGACTTGTAGCTGGTATCGGCCGCATCGAAGGAAAGATCGTCGCAGAACAGGATGCAGCGGCGCGGCTGATTGCGGATCAGGCCCAGCAGCCGTGGCAGGGTCGGCAGATCCTCGCGATGCAACTCGATCAGCGCCAGGCGTTCGGCAGGTTGGTCGGTTCCGAGTTCGTCATTGATGGCGGCATGCGCCGCCTTGACCAGCGAGCTCTTGCCGGTGCCCCGCGCACCCCAGAGCAGGGCGTTGTTGGCAGGCAGGCCCCGGGCGAAGCGCCGGGTATTGTCGAGCAGGGTATCCTTCGATGAATCGATCCCCTGCAACAGGCTGATATGGACCCGCGAGACGCTGGGCACCGGCTCCAGCCAGGATTGCTCGGCCTGCCAGACGAAGGCATCCGCGGCGGTCAGGTCGTTGCCCTTGCCGGCGGCCGGGGCCAGGCGATCGAGGCTGGCGGCGATCGACCGGAGCAGGGTGAGGGTTTCTTGATCGGGCATGAGGGATGATCCGAAAACTGATGATGATTGCCAGCAGTATGCCGGGTGGTCGCAGGCGGCGCCAGAGAGGCAAAGGCCCGTTCGGGCATGCTCGCTATGCGCTGGCCGGGCGTCCGGGGAGGCCGCGTGATGCGGGCGGCTAGCCCGATATAAGCAGGAAATCGAGGCCGCCCAGGAGCCCGCCGACCGACAGCGCCCAGAGCGGATTGCGCTGGGTGAAGGCGACGAAGAGCGCGGTGCCGGCGGTCAGCAGGCTGGCTAGCACGGTATGGTCCGAGGCCTGCGCCATGATCAGGCCGCTGGCCGCCATCAAGGCCAGGGGGATCGGCATCAGCGCAACCTGCAGCAGCTTCATCCATCGCGCGCCGACCAGCCGCCGCCTGATTCGCGAGACGCCGAAGGTCAGCAGCGAAGATGGCAGGCAGATGGCAATCGTCGCCACCGCCAGTCCGGCCGCCCCGGCCAGATGCCAGCCGATCAAGCTGACGAAGATGACATTCGGACCGGGCGCCGCCTGGGCAATGGCGAAGAGATTGGCGAAGGTCTTATCGTCCAGCCAGCCATGCACGCTCACGACCTGGCGGTGCATTTCGGGCAATACCGCGTTGGCGCCGCCGATCGCGCCCAGAGACATGGTAGCGAAGGTGACCGCCAATTGAGCGAGCAGGCCGGATTTCATGGTCGCCGCTCCCGTATCGCCAAGGCCAGGCTGAGCGGCACCATGAGGGCGACGATCAGCAGGATATGGAGATGCAGGATCGCGGCGCCGCCGAAAGCCAGCAGGCCGACCAGCAGGTTGCCGAAGCTGGGACGCAGCCGACGGGCCAGCTTGATCGCGGTGCCGATGACAAGCCCTGCTGCGGCTGCGGTCACGCCGCCGATCACGGCCTGCACAAGAGGCAGATTGCCATAGAGCTCGTAGAGCATTGCCAGACCGAGCAGAATCAGCAGCGGTCCAGCCAGCAAGCCGGTGAGCGCCGTGGCTGAACCCAGGGCGCCATGGAATTGCTCGCCTACCATGATCGATATGTTGCAGACATTGGGGCCGGGTAGGACAGATCCGATACTGAGCAGGTCGGCATATTGCTTGTCCGTGTACCAGCCGCGCTCGTCGACAAGGACGCGATGCGCCCAGGCGGCGACGCCGCCAAAGCCGCAGAGACCGATCTTGGAAAAGGCGAGAAAGATTGAACCGTAACTCACAGGTTGATCGATCGGGACCGGATCGGTTTGTGTTGCGTCGGACACGGTATTTCCCCTTAATTTCTCAAATAAAATGCCTTCAAATCTCGACCGGAAACAAACCATTTTTAGGCCGCGGCTTTGTGATTTATAGTCACATCATGTCGCGTCGCCTGCCATCCCTGACTGCCTTGCGTGCCTTCGAAGCCGCCGCCCGCCACGAAAATCTGACCCGGGCGGCGGAAGAGCTCTTCGTCACCCATGGTGCGATCAGCCGCCAAATCCGGGAGATCGAAACCGATCTCGGCACCGCCTTGTTCGAGCGGCGCGGCCGCCGGCTGGTCCTGACCGATGCCGGTCGCGATTATCAACGTGCCGTCACCGCCGCATTCGATGATCTTGCCGCCGCGACTGACCAATTGCGTCAGGCGGTTTCGGCGCGGCGGTTGACTCTGAATGTCCTGCCAACCTTTGCCATGCGCTGGCTGATCCCGCGGCTGGGACGCTTTCAGCAGCTCAATCCCAAGATCGAATTGCGCCTGGTGACCTCGGATCGGCCGATTTCGCGGCTGGGCGAACCCTTTGACCTCGCCGTGCGGCGCGGGCCGGAGCTCTGGCAAGGCTATCGCGCGGCCGCCTTCATGGCGGAGTGGGAACTGCCGGTCTGCAGCCCGGCTCTGCTGCGGCGAAAGCCGATTGCCGCGGTGAAGGACCTCGCCAAGCACATCCTACTGGAGGCGGAGACGCGGCCGGATGGCTGGCAGCATTGGTTACGGGCAATGGGCGCGCAACAGCTGCAATTCAGCGGTCGCCAGCAGTTCGACCACTTCTATCTCTGCCTCGATGCGGCGGAGGACGGGCTCGGCCTTGCCCTCGGTCCGGTGCCGCTGATCGCCGACGATCTGGCGGCCGGCCGGCTGGTCGCGCCGCTCCCCGATCTACGCCTGCCGAGCCGGGCCTATCACTGGGTCGTGCCCGATAGGCTGGCAACCGATCCAGCCATTCGCAGCTTGTGCCAGTGGTTGGAAGAGGAGGGCGGCAAGGCCACGGCTGCGATAGGCTGAGCTGTTCTACTGCTAGGCGATTGCTTCCGAAGGCTGGCGAATCTCCGACAAGGTGGCTGTGCGACTCTCGGGCGCAATGGTTAGACGCATGCTATGAAACTTTTGCACTTCCGTCCGATGGGCGATGCTGATGATGCTGCTTTGCGGCAGGCGTTCGATCAGCAGGCGATACATCTGCTGTTCGTTGTCGGCGTCCAGCGCGGATGTCGCTTCATCGAGGAACAACCAGTCTGGCTTGGTGAGAACAGCACGGGCTATCGCTACACGCTGCTGCTCGCCGCCGGATAAAACCATCGACCAGTTGTCGGTTTCATCAAGGCGGCCGATCAAGTGCTGCAAGTTGGTTCTGTTCAAAACATCGATCAACTGATCATTGTCCACTGCATCAGGCGGCAGGGGGAAGGTGAGGGCTTCCCGCAGCGACGAGATCGGCAGATAAGGTTTCTGCGGCAGGAACAATGCGTGGGCCTTCGCTGGACTATGCACCTGACCGCGGCCGAAAGGCCAAAGACCGGCAAGGACCCGGAACAGCGTCGTTTTACCGCTGCCGGACGGCCCCGAGACGACCACATGCTGCCCCGGTTGGAATTGCAGATTGAGATTGCTGAGCAGCTGACGACCATCCGGCAGCGCAATGTCGAGATCGCTCACCACCAGCTTATTGTCACTACGGTCATGAGCGGATAGGTGCGCCATCTGCGCAGCATCGAGCTTTGCCTGCTCCATGGCATCGACGAAGACGATGAGACGATCGACGGTTGCCTTCCAGTCCGCCAAGGTCGTGAAGGCATCGACAAACCAGGAAAGCGAGCTTTGCACCTGACCGAATGATTGACGAACCTGCATCAGGCCGCCGAGTTGGATAGCGCCCGCAAAGTATCGAGGGGCCGCCACCACGAGCGGGAAGATGACTGCGGCCTGAGCATAGAAGCTTGTGAACCATGTTACGTTCTTCGTGGTCTTCATATAGCGGAACCACGTCGTCCAAATATCCTGGAAGCTTTGATGGATGCGGCGGCCTTCCTCATCCTCGCCATTATAGAAGGCGACACTTTCGGCGTTTTCGCGCAAACGAGTCATGTTGAAGCGGAAGCTCGCGTTGTACCGCTGCAGCAGATAATTGATGCTGATAAGGGGGCGGCCGATGACATAGGTGAGCCAGCTGCCGAAGATGGCATAGATAAGGGCAGCCCAGAACATATAACCGGGGATGGTGATGTTCATGCCGGCGACGGTGAAGCTGAGCGAGCCGGAAAGAGTCCAGAGGATGAACAGGAAGGAGAACAGGGTGACCACGGAGTTCAGCAGCCCCATCGCGATGGCAACGGTCTGCTGCGTGAAGTTGTCGATATCCTGTTCCACCCGTTGCTCGGGATTATCGGTCCCATAATCTTTGAGCTGGAGAAGGTAATAGACACGTTCCCCCAGCCAGCGTTGCAGAAGATTTTGTGTAAGGTAACGCCGCCACCTGATCATCAGCATCTGCCGCAGATAGAGGTAATAAACAGCGATAATGATGTAACCGAAGGCCAAAATCGTGAATTTGCCGATTTGGTACCAGAATCCGGCTTCGTCCTTGTTTTGCAAGGTGTTGTAGAAATCGTTGTACCAATAGTTGAACGCCACCTCCATGCCGACTAGGCCGAGGTTAAAGGCGATCACCACGATGCTCAGAATCCAGGCTAATCTCCAGTCGCCGGAACGCCAGTAAGGGGCCGTCAGCTTCCAGAGTTTCGAGGCGAAATGGCGTGGCTGAATTTGGGCTTGGCGTCCCGGTTCCAGGGAGGTGTCGGCTGGCATCGGCGCGTGATCCGTTCCGGTTGCTGGGTGCCGGGCAGTTTAGCCAGCTTGGAGAGGAATGCCAGCTTCGGGGTGTAACCGATTGTAACCCATTGAAACAAAGCGCTATACCTAGTGTTCTGCGAGGCCAGGGCGGCGCGGGGCCGGCCCATGCGCGAGGGGCGCGCGGCGCGCGCCTTCAGGTTGCTTTTCGGAAGCGTACCATGTCAGCGGACACGGAGGCACGGCTCTAAGACTCGCCGCCCATCAGATTGCGCGCGATGATGGCTGCGTCAGCCCGCGGTTGATCGAGGACGCCTTTCAGGAACGCCGTCGCCGCGTTGCAAAGCGCCACCGGATTGTTGCGGCTGGCGGCCGGCTCCCGGATGACGGTAAAGACGTCGGGCTCCTCCCGGTAGAGATGACGGACATAGCGTAGCATTGCCGAATGGGCTGTAGGCTGGCTGTCGGGCGCATGCGGCTGGTCGAAGGCGGAATTGGTGATATCGGCCAAGGCGACGATGCCCTCCCGCTTCATCGTGAGCGGCAGATCATGCATGTAATTCACCCCGTCTGCCGCAAGGTTGGGAAATGCCTGGGCGGCGCAAGCGATCGGGTCCAGCGCTTTCAGGTAAGTCAACTGCTCGACCTGCAGGCGCTGGTAGCGCAACACAGCTTCATCCGAAGCCTTCTTGATGTAGCGTGGCACCAGTTGATCAATGACTAATTGACTTGCCTGGTCATCGATCGCGGCGATGGTGCGGCCTCGTTTGGCCCCGTCCAGATAGACGGTCTGAATCGCCGCATAGGCCTTGGCGTCATGGGTGGAGATCGCGGCGTAAAGGTCGTTCTCCTTCAATGCCAGGTCGACCTCTGCTGTCGAGGTCCAATAAGCAAGCCCCGATCGGGCAAAGCGGCTGCTGTCGACCACGGCATCGATAACATGTGCGGTGCGCAATTCGCCGGATGTCGGAAACCAGAGCTCGCTCGGTATTGTCTGCAGGGCCTTGTTGACGAAACTCTCCGGCAGGCCGTCCTGCAGATAAAGCGTTCGCAGCGTGTCATTGCCCGCTGCCCATGTCTCGCCACCCAATGTTCGCGCCGCGCTGTGGAAACCGAGCCAGGCATCCTTCGCCAAATAACGCGGCTGGCCGCCCAGGAAGGCGAGGGTGCAGGCGCTGGCACAGGTCGCGGCGGTATAGGTGGTGAGATGGCGCTGCCTGATGAGACGCGAAAGCTCGTAGCCTTCAACCATCTCGCCGCCATCGCTGTTGAGGTGAAGAACCTTCACCGCCGGATGCTCATCCAGCATTTCCCGCACGGCGGCGGTGGTTCCTTCCGGCATGCCGCCGGCAAGCTCCATTTCGGTGCCGTCGGCTAACAGATGAATGGAGTATGGCTTGATGGCGTGCGATTGCCCGGTCTTCACGGCCGTATCCGTAATCGTCGGAACCGCCTGCGCCGAGCATCCACATAACAGGGCAGCAAAGACAAGCTTCCGGTAACTTCGATCGGCGCCACTGATTACCTTGCGGCATACTGCTAGAATGTCGTGAGCGCGCGTGGGAACCACGCGCGGAAAACGTCCCAAGACCATGCTGCTACCTTATCCACGATCCCCCGCATGAATAAGATAAAGCCACGGATAGTCTTAATTTTCATCAAACAAAGCGCCGTCAATTCCAAGTTCAGCGAATGCTCGCAAAACCCGGGGCCGCGCTATCGCGTTATCTGCAATTTGGATAACGCCCGTTGCAGCGGGAAACTGCAAGACAATTAGGCCGAGCATCTCAAGCGGCATGCTAAGCCTGACTGGTGAGGCGCACTCAACGCAACGCAAATGAGGCGGCCGATTTCGCATGCGGCGGGCATCATATTTCAATCGGCTGGGACGCGAGAATTCGCGGAACAGCAGCGCAGTTCAATAAGCGCTGCGTGCGGTAAGGCTCAGCTCGACCGGCCGAGAATGGCCCGGGTGATTGCCGCTGCCTGCTCGGACGGCTGATCTAGAATCGCACGATAGAAATCCCTCACTGTGTGGCAGAGGAGCTGTGGATCGTCGAGATGTGCTTTCGGATTCTTGATGATTTCGAGCGAAGCCGGCGAGGTCTTAAAGAATTCGTGGAAGAATTTCAGCATGGCGATCTGCGCGAGAATTTCGTCACCGGCATTGGCGCGCGGACGTGTAATGGCCGCATCTGCGAGATCGGCGAGGGAGTCGATATCCCGGCCCTGGAGCGAGAGCGACAAGCTGTGCTCGAGGTCGTTGGCGGCAATGCCGAGATCGGGGAATGCGGTCGCGGCGCAGGTGCTCGGCGCGGTCTTCGCCATATATTCAAGTTCATCCAACTGCACACGCTGATAACGCAGCAATTCCGCATCGGGTGCGCTTTTTATATAGGCTGGAAGAAGGTATTTTGCGGCGAACTTGGTTGCGTCGGCATCGACATCGGCGGCGCTTCGACCGGATTGTGACCCAGCCAGGAAAATCTCCCGGATCTTGGAATAACTCGTCGCATCTCTTGCCGCCAGCACCGCATAGAAGCGGTTCGCCTGCAGCGCATGGTCGAGATCTGCGGTATTGTTCCAATGCGCCAAGCCGGACTTGGCGAATTTCTGCGCATCGACGATTTCGTCGACGACATGGGCCGTGGTCAGTTCCTGATGCGTCGGATACCAGATTTCGCTTGGCGCCGTCGTAAGCGCTTTCGCGATAAAGCTCTCAGGCAAGCCGGCACGCTGGTAGATATCGCGCATCGCCTGGTTGCCGGTCGCCCAGCTCTCTCCGCCGAGGGAGAGCGAGGCGCTATGAAAGCCAAGCCAGGCGTTCTCGGCAAGATAGCGTCTGGTGCCGGCGATGAAGGCCAGGGTGCAGGCGCTGGCGCAGGTGGTCGAAGTATAAGTGACGAGATGGCGCTCCTTGATCAGGAGACCCAGCTTATAACCCTCGAGCGCCTGGCCGCCGGTGCTGTTCAAATGGATGACGTGAACCGAGGGCGCCGTGTCGAGCTCTTTGCGCACCGCCTCTGCCGTCCCGTAAGGCATGCCACCGGCAAGCTCGATCTCTGTGCCGTCGGCGAGCAGATTTATCTGGTAAGGCGAAACCTCCATCGGGTGATCGATCTTGGCGGCAATAGGGCCTGATGCGCTACCGGTGCAGGCCGTGAGCGCCGCCGCGACGAGTGCCAAGAGAATGTTCCACTGGCGCCTGCCAAGATGGCCCAACCGCCGCGTCATGCCGTTCCCCCGAACATACGATCGTAACCGCCCCGCCGGTCAACGCTGCAGTCAGCGTAAACGCGGCGCCTGCGCGGTGCCAAGCGGATTCTTATGGCGTCCGCCTCCCGCCTGGTGGGATCACCCCCGCTCCCTTTCGGGGAGAGTGAGCGGGGCAGTCGTCAGAGTCGGGATCAGGATTCTCGCGGCGGCTAGATCGTATATGAATCGGTGGGGTTCCGATTTTCCGCGCCGTTCAGCGCCGTGAGGTCATCGACCATATCGAGCAGCCGCTGCAGCGCCTGTTCTTCGGTAAGCTGCGCGGTGTCGATGACCAGTTCCGGCTTCTCCGGTGCTTCATAGGGCTGGTCGATGCCGGTGAAGTTCTTGATCTCGCCCTTCAGCGCCTTTTTGTAGAGGCCCTTCGGGTCGCGCGCCTTGCAGGTTTCGATATCTGCCTGCACGTAGATCTCGACAAAGTTGTCGCCGACGATGCGGCGCGCCTTGTCGCGATCGGCCCGCCACGGCGAAATCAGCGAGACGAAGACGATGAGGCCTGTCTCTGCCAGCAGCTTCGCCACTTCGGCGGTGCGGCGGATGTTCTCCGCGCGTGCCTCAGGACTGAAGCCGAGATCGCTGTTGAGACCCTGGCGCAGAGTATCGCCGTCCAGCACCACGACCTGGCGGCCGCGCTGGAACAGGCGATGCTCGGCGGCGCCGGCCAGGGTCGACTTGCCGGAACCGGAGAGACCGGTCAGCCACAGCACCGCACCGTTATGGCCGTTCGCCGCGGCGCGGGTGGCGCTGCCGATGGTCTGGGTGGGGCTGTAGAGATTGCGGCTCTGGTCGACCGCGCCGGCATGCAGCACGATGGCGCCGCCGACAATATCGCCTTCACGCAGCAGCACGCCGCGGCCGGTCTTGGAGGCCTCGTCGAAGCGATCGAGCGCCATCAGGGCCGGGCTGCGCAATGTGACTTCGGCGACGGCATTCTGTTCGATGCGATCGGATTGCGTGGCGGCGAGATTGCTGACGTCGATCACCGCATGGATGCGCTCGACGGTGACGGGATATTCCGCCGTCGCCACTTTCAGCTTGAGCCGGTCGCCGGCCCGCAGCACATCGGTATCGAGCCAGAACAGGCGCACGGTAGCCTGGTGGGCGAGATGCGGCTGCTCGTTGAGATGGGACGCGATGTCGCCGCGCTGGATGAACAGCTCGTCATCCAGCGTCAGGGCAATCGACTGTCCGGCCGCCGCGGCGATCTGCGGCGCGGCACTCCAGGTTTCCAGACTGGCGATGCGTGCCTGCTTGCCGGAGGGCGAAAATACCAGCTGATCGCCGACCCGCAGGCGGCCGCTTTCGATGCGGCCGGCAACGATGCGGCGGTGATCGAATTTGAACACATCCTGCACCGGCAGGCGCAACTTCTGATCAACCGGGGCGGGAGCGGGCACGAAATTGTCCAGCACATCGACCACGGTCGGCCCGTCATACCAGGGCGTCTTGCCGGAGCGGCTGGCGATATTGTCGCCGTTGCGGGCCGAGATCGGCACCAGGGCCAGAGGCGTGACGCCGAGCTGGGCGAGATAGTCCTTGATCTCCGCCGCCACCGCCGCATAGCGCGCGGCGTCGTGGTCGATGAGATCGATCTTGTTGATCAAGACGGCGACCTGGCGCAGGCCGAGGATGTGCAGGATCAAGGCATGGCGGCGCGACTGCTCACGCACCCCTTCGGCCGCATCGATCACCAGGAAGGCGGCCTGGGCCTGGGCGACGCCGGAAATGGCGTTCTTCAGGAATTCCTTATGGCCCGGCGCGTCGATGATGACATAGCGGCGCTTGTCGGTGCCGAAGAAGATCTGCGTCGTATCGATGGTGATGCCCTGGTCGCGTTCGGCCTGGAAGGCATCCAGCAGGAAGGACCATTCTAGCGTGCCGCCGCGCTTGTCGCTGGCCGCCTGCAATTCGGCGAGCTTGCCTTCCGGCAGACTGCCGGTGTCGTGCAGCAGCCGGCCGATCAGGGTCGACTTGCCGTGATCGACATGGCCGACGATGGCAAAGGGAAAGCGCGCCTTGTCGTCATTCGTATTGGCGGCAGGTTGGCTGGCCTCGATGGCGGCGTGTGCGCCATTGGCGGCCTGAGCGGTTGAATGTGTCTGGGTCATGATTGGTTTCCCGCTTACATATAGCCGCTGGCGCGCAGGCGCTCGAAGGCGTCTTCGCGCTCGTGATCCATGGCACGGCCGGCGCGTTCCGAGGTCTTGGTGGTTTCCAGCTCGGCGATGATCTCGGCGATGGTGCTGGCATCGGAGACGACCGGCGAGGTGATGTCCTGGTCGCCCAGCGAGCGATAGCGCTTGCCGTTCTTGCTGTAATAGAGATCGACCACCGGGATGTTTTCGCGCTCGATATAGCGCCAGATGTCGAGCTCGGTCCAGGCGAGCAGCGGATGGACGCGCAGATGCGTGCCTTCCGGCAGGTCGCTCTTGAAATGGTCCCAGAATTCCGGCGGCTGATCGCGGAAATTCCAGGCGCCGTTATCGGCGCGCGGGCTGAAGACCCGTTCCTTGGCGCGTGTTGCCTGCTCGTCGCGGCGGATGCCGGCGATGATGCCCTTGAAGCCGAATTCCTTCATGACATTCTTCAGGCCCTCGGTCTTGCGCGCGGCGGACCGCGCGGCCGGCGGCAGGCTGGGATCGACGCTATCGACCGGCGGGCAATCGCGGACGATCAGGTTCAGGCCCCATTCCTTGGAATAGCGGTCGCGGAAGTCGTACATCTCCGGAAACTTCTTGCCGGTATCGACATGGATCGCGGGGAACGGCACATGGCCGAGAAATGCCTTGCGGGCCAGCCACAGCATGACATTGGAATCTTTGCCGAGCGACCAGAGCATGCCGAGCGGCTTCAGCCGGTTATAGGCCTCGCGCAAAATGTAGATGCTCTGGCTCTCCAGGGCGTCGAGATGACTCACGGCTCAGTTCCTCTTGGAAGTCGATCAGGTGGATGGGGGCTTCAGATATTCATGCCGAGATGGATGCCGCATTCGGTCTTTTCGCTGCCGGCCCAGCGTCCGGCGCGGCTGTCTTCGCCCTCGGCGACACGTTTGGTGCAAGGCTCGCAGCCGATCGACCGGTAGCCTTCATCGAACAGCGGGTGCTGCGGCAATTTGAAATCGCGAAAGGCGTCGCGAATATGACTCTCGCTCCAGCTCGCCAGCGGATTGATCTTGATGCGGCCGTCCACCACTTCAGCAAAGGGCAGGCCGGCACGTGCCGAGGTTTGATAACGCTTGCGGCCGGTCACCCAGGCATCGACTCCCGACAAGGCCCGCTGCAGCGGTTCGACCTTGCGGATGCGGCAGCAGATATCGGGGTTGGTGGACCACAGATCGCCGGCGGGATCGAGATCGCGCAGATCGGCGGTATCCGGTTCAAGGGCGCGCGCATCGGTGAAGCCGAATCGGCCCACCAGGATGTCGCGATACATCAGCGTTTCTGTGAAATGCTTGCCGGTATCGAGAAACAGGATCGGCACATTGGCATCGACCTGCGCGACCAGGTGCAGCAGCACGGCCGCATCGGCACCGAAGGACGAGACGACAGCCAGGCGTCCCGGGAAGATTTCAGTGACGGAATCCTTTAGGATTTCGCTGGCGCTGGCACCCTGCCACCGGGCGTTGAGGTCAGCCGCCCTAGCGGCAAGCACCGCCGCCCGGTCAACCGCCGGTTCCGCGTCCTGGCTCGCGGCGCTCAATGCCGCCGCGGGTGCCTGATTGCCCAAGAATGACATGGCCCATCCAATCGACTGCCGCCATCGGCCCCGAGCGGGTCGACGACAAGATTTTCTTATGGATACATGGCATTCTGTAAATTATGCAGCAAGATAAAACATCTAACTAACGTGTAAAAAAATATAACAACTTAAATTTTGTGTTATTTGTGGTCAAACCTATCTCACGAGAAAATAAGGATTCTCGTGAGATAGTCGGAAACGCCGTGTGAGATGTCTCTGCCGAGCCAGGCTGCGAGCGCGAACCTATTAACAGCGTGGTGCGGTTAATTAGCTGCGGCGACCGGTGGCCCACCATACCAGCGGAACGAACAGGAGCGCGCCCAGCAGCACCAGGAGCGAACCAATGATCGCAAATATCTCCATCCCATGATTGCTCAGGATCGCGACCGCGACGCCGGGCACGAAAACGATGAGGCCGAGATGGGCGGCGACGGCTTGAAACTTGGCCAAGCGCGAAGCCGCAACCGCCGGGAATTTGGCCAGGACCAGGCCATAGACTGTAATCGACAGCCAGCCGATGACATTGAGATGTGCATGGGCCGGCATCAGGCTGAAATCCTGGGCGATGCCCATATGGATGCCGAAAGCCATGCCGATCACGGCGTAAATGGCGGCCGCGCGCAGATGGAACGCCGCCAAAGCGGGTACCGTTTGTTCAGTATTCATTCTGTTTCCCCCAAGAATCATTTTATCGCGCGGATACTAGGCGGTGACGATGATCCGGAGAAGCCGGAAAGCCGCCGGGCAGGAGCATTGGTGCGATTCATCACTGGGCGGAGGAATGCGGTTTGGGCTTATTCGCCTAAACGCGCTGCGCCGGTTCGGATACGCAGGATGAACGACGCCGTCATTACTGCCATCATCTCCGTCGGATTTCCACGTCCCGCTGTCGAATAGGGTCAAATTTCGGTCTGACCGCATGCTATGTCTGGCCATCGAACTGGCATCAGCGGGGAGTGTAAGATGAGTGAGCAGGTCAAGGTGGTGCGGCGCGGCCATGTGCTGGAAATCACCCTGGACAGGCCGAAGGTGAACGCGGTCGACGTCACCGCCAGCCGCGAACTGGGTGCCGCCTTCGTGCAACTGCGCGACGACCCCGAACTACGCGTCGCCATTCTGACTGCCGCGGGCGAGAAGATCTTCTGTGCCGGTTGGGACATCAAGGCCGCCAATGCCAATCAGGAAGTCGGCAAGTGGTGGGATATCGATTACGGCCCGGGCAAGTTCGGCGGCATTACCGAGCTCTGGGATCTCAACAAGCCGGTGATCTGCGCCGTCAACGGTCATGCCTTGGGCGGCGGGTTGGAAATCGCCATCGCCTGCGACCTCATCATTGCTGCCGATCATGCCGAATTCGCCATGCCGGAATTGCCGATCGGCATCCTGCCGGATTCCGGCGGCATTCAGCGCATTCCTCGGCGTCTTCCATACAATATCGCCATGGAAATGCTGCTGCTCGGCCGCCGCATGACGGCGCAGGAGGCGGCGCATTACGGCATGATCAACAAGGTGGTGCCGGCCGAGAAGTTGATGGAAGCGGCGCGCGAATGGGCGGATGCCATTGCCGAAGGGGCGCCGCTTACCATTCAGGCTTTGAAGGAATCGTTGCGCGAGATCGAATGCCTGAAGCTGCAGCAGTCTTTCGACCTGCTGCGCAGCGGCAAGCTGCCGGCCTATGAGACGGCCCTCAACTCGGAGGATTCGAAGGAAGGCGTCCGAGCCTTCGCGGAACGCCGGAAGGCCAATTTCAAAGGCAAGTAGATATCGCCATCCGGTCGCGGTAAGGAAAAGGCGTCGATCTTCGATCGGCGCCTTTTGTCTGAGCGGACCTGACAGCCGAGATCGGATGCGCGCGGATCAACCGGCGGTCTGATGCATGATCTGGCTGATCTCCACCACAGCGGCGTGATTGGGATCGCTCCAGGTATAGACGTTGAAGCCGTCATGGCTGCCGGCCTGCTGCCATTGGTGGGATGAATTGTCACCGGTCAAATTCACCGTGTCGCTTTTGTCGCCGATGATGGTGAGGAAATGATCACCATCGGTCATGTTGAGCACGTCATTGATCGACAGGCTGACGGTATTATTGCCGTGTCCGGTCGTGTCGATATGCTCGGCATTCTGCAGGTTGGACGCCATCTGGTGATTGAGTGTGCCGTTATTGATCTCGTAATGGACGGTGTCGTCGCCGGCACCCATGTCGAACTTGCCGGTTAATTTGGCATCGAGATGCAGGATATCGTCACCGCTGCCGGTGGCTTTCTGGTTCGGCGCCAACTGGCTCACCCAGACCTCGTAGCTGCTCTGGATGTTGATCGTTCCATGGGCCGTGTTGGAGACGGCGTGCTGGTCGTCGGTCACAGCGTAATCGAGCACCCGCATGCCATCCTGGCTGCCGGTGCTGTCGAATGAGACCGAGTTGAGGAGATTCTGGAAGTCGGCGGTGCTTTCGCTGCCGGATTTCGCCGAGATCGATACGTGATAGTCGTCGCCGGTCTGGGTGACCGTGACGTCGAACAGTGGAGACGTGCCGATATGCAGCGTGTCGCCATGCTGGAAGCCGTGCGTATCCAGGGTCGCCGTCGACATATGGGCGCTGTCGATATCGGTGATCTGCACATGCGGCTGGGCGGAAAATGTTTGCGACCGCGGGCCGGTGCCGGCCGAGGTTTCATAATAATGGAGCGCTGTGTTATCGGCGGTAATGACCGGCGCGTCGTTGACCGGCGTGACGGTCAGGTTGGCGATACCGGCATGACTCTCGAGGCTGCCGTCACTGGCCTTGTAGGTGAAGCTGTCGGCGCCGTTGTAATCGGCATTCGGCGTATAGGTATAGGTGCCATCGCTATTGAGGCTGATGGTGCCGTGCTGCGGACCGCTGACAAGACTGTAGGTCAGATGATCGCCGTCGACATCGGTCGCTGTGACATGGCCCTTAAGGGCGGTGTCTTCTGGCGTGGTTGCCGCGGCATCGCTGGCGACGGGCGCATCGTCAACTGGCGTGACGGTCAGGTTGACGATGCCGGTATTGCTGTCGAGGCTGCCGTCATTGGCCTTGAAGGTGAAGCTGTCGCTGCCGTTGTAATCGTCGTTCGGCGTATAAGTATAGGTTCCATTGCTATCGAAGCTGACGGTGCCGTGCTGCGGACCATCGACCAGGCCGTAGACCAGATGGTCGCCATCAACATCGCTGGCTATGACCGCGCCGTGAAGGGTGGTGTCTTCCTTGAGCGACATTACCTCATCAACGGCAATCGGCGCGCTATCGACCGGCGTTTCGATGGCTGGCGGATTGTTGCCGGACGCGTTATTGCCACCGGCATTGTCCGAAGCGTGACTGTTGGCCGGCGGATTGTCGCCGGACGGGTTGTTCCCGCCGGCATTGTCCGAAGCGTGGCTACTGGCGGGCGGATTGTCGCCGGACGCGTTATTGCCACCGGCATTGTCCGAAGCGTGGCTATTGGCCGGCGGATTGTCGCCGGACGCGTTATTGCCACCGGCATTGTCCGAAGCGTGACTGTTGGCCGGCGGATTGTCGCCGGACGGGTTGTTGCCGCCGGCATTGTCGGAAGCGTGGCTACTGGCGGGCGGATTGTCGCCGGACGCATTATTGCTGCCGGCATTGTCCGAGGCGTGGCTATTGGCCGGCTGGTTGTCGTCTCGCAGCTTGTGGTGTGGCGTGTGATCGGCCGGCAACTGATTGCTCGGCGGGGCGGGTATGGTTTCGCCTGCCGGCGCGCGCCGCAGCGCAAAGAAAGCCGTTGGCGACGGCTGCTGGTTCTCCGTCGACAGGAGCGAGCCCGGTGTTTCGGGGCTCGCCTCGATTACATGCATCTCGCTGAAACCACCGAGACCATGAACCTGTCCGCCGTGGAAGAACATGCCGCTGCCCGCCGCACCGCCGGCCACGCCGGCATCGCCAGCAGCGGTGGCGAAATCAGCGAGATGATCGGAAGAAAGCGCATCGGCCAGTCGCGCCATGTCAAGCACTTGGCCATTGGGCAGTGCAATTTTCGCGGCCGCGTCAGTGGTGAGATCAGCGGTGGCGATGACCTGACCGTTTTGATCAAGCACGGAGAGCTTGCCGCCATCGATATGGATCGTGTAGGCGCCGAATGAGATCGATTGGGCCATGGCCACCTATCCCTCTGATTGGCTCGTTCGAGCTAAAGCTCGCTTGAGTCAAATTTGAGGATAATTACAGCGCCCCGACCATGAAGGATGGGTAAATAGCCTCACACCCTAGTGTGCCGAGGGGGTGGTGCGCACTCTTTTTTCCGAAAATTTACCTTGGATTTACCGTCGAGGGGCCAAGCCGGCGCGGAAAAAGCCGTCCGGCTGGGAGGCCGGACGGCAAGGTGGGCAAACTGGTTTGCGTGGCTTACTGCTCGTAAGGACGCAGCAGCGCGCGCGAGATGATATGGCGCTGGATTTCCGAGGTGCCGTCCCAGATGCGCTCGACGCGGGCATCGCGCCACAGGCGCTCAACGCCGACCTCTTCCATCAGGCCCATGCCGCCGAAAATCTGCACGGTATGATCTGTGACCCGGGCCAGCATCTCGGTGGCATAGAGCTTGGCCATGGCATAGTCGCTGTCGGTGACGGTGCCCTCATCGCTCTTCCAGGCGGCATTCAGGGTGAGGAAATTCGCCGCTTCGATCTCGGTCGCCATATCGGCGAGCTTGAACGACGTGCCCTGGAACTTGCCAATGGTCTGGCCGAACTGCTTGCGGGTCGCCGCCCATTGCATCGCCATCTCGAGGGCGCGATAAGCGCGGCCGACGCATTGCGCCGCCACGGTCAGGCGGGTGGCGCCAAGCCAGGTATTGGCAACGTCGAAGCCATGATGCACTTCGCCCAGAACCTGGCGCTTGTTGATTCGGCAATTGTCGAAGAACAGTTCGCAGTGATGGAAGCCGCGATGCGAAACGGACTTGTGCCCCTTGCGCACGGTCAGGCCCGGCGTGTCCTTGTCAACCAGGAAGGTGGTAATCAGCTTCTTCGGGCCGCGCTTGGTTTCTTCCACGCCGCTCGCGGCGAAGAGCACGATGAAATCGGCGACATCGGCATAAGAGATGAAATGCTTGTTGCCGTTGATGATGAAATCATCGCCCTGCTGCTCGGCGCGGGTCTGCATGGAACGGAGATCCGAGCCGGCATTGGGCTCGGTGAGCGCCAGGCATTCCACCCGCTCGCCGCGAATGGCGGGGAGGAGATAGCGTTCCTTCTGCTCGTCATTGCAGGCGCGCAGGATGTTGCTGGGGCGGGCGACCGCATATTGCAGGGCAAAGGAGGTGCGGCCGAGTTCGCGCTCCAGCAAGGCAAGGCCGACATGGTCCAGGCCGCCGCCGCCGAGTTCTTCCGGCATATTGGCGGCATAGAAGCCGGAATGGATGGCGCGTTCATGGATCTGCTTGATCAGGTCAGGCCGCACTTCGTCGGTCTGCTCCACCTCGTTCTCATAGGGCATCAATTCCTTCTCGACGAAGGCCTTGGCGCTGTCGACGAGCATCTGCTGCTCGCTGGTCAATCCGAAATTCATCACTTTCTCCCCTCACGCTGACGGCTGATCGCGTCTTTCACGCTTTCGGCTTCAGCCCGATCGTGCGGCTGCTATAGGTCGAGGGCGGCAAGGCATCCTGCGCCGTCTGGATCTGCTGCAGCTTGGCTGCGATTTCCGGACGAAAGGGGGCCGATTTGGCGCC
>Ga0255336_100338_pt1 | contig 84008 bp, 65 predicted proteins | sample MeOH1_35cm_T3_17_FD_189102 | JGI IMG/M metagenome (GOLD analysis project Ga0255336, IMG submission 189102) | Sandy soil microbial communities from University of British Columbia, Vancouver, Canada - MeOH1_35cm_T3_179 | ecosystem: Engineered > Artificial ecosystem > Sand microcosm > Unclassified ... | reverse complement strand
CGCGATGCCCTCGCGCTTGAGCCGAAGAATTCCAGCGCTCTCGCAGGACTCGCACACGCTCTGCTTATCGAAAACAAAGTTCCGCAAGCCCGCCGCGAAGCTCTCGGGGCACTCCGCCTTGAGCCCAACGCTGAAGCTTACCTCGTTCTCGCACGCGCCGACCTCCACGACAAAGACAACGCCGGAGCCGAGCAGAACCTGCAAAAGGCACTGGCCCTCGATCCCAACAGTGCCGATGCCAAGGCTGTGAGGCAGGAGGTCCAGAGCCGTCGTGCCGAGGCCGCTCCTTCGCCCGAGTAGTCATTGCACTATTCCCGCTCCGGCGTTAGATTTGTGCCGACGCAAGCTTTCTTGGAACGTGTCGTTTCCGCAGCTCGATCTGGCATGAACAAGCCGTCGCCACTCACCTGAAAGATTGCGTACCGGAGGTTTCCCGTGAAGCGCCTATTCCCGCTTCTTATCGCGTTTTCAATGAGCTTCGCAGTCTTGCCGACCACCGCGCAGGTGCTGCGCATTCATATCGACGGCACCATTCATCCCATCGCCGCTGAACAAGTCGCTCGCGCAGTTGATGCTGCTCAAGCGCGTCACGCCTCCGCATTGCTTATTCAGATCAACACTCCCGGCGGCCTGCTTGATTCCACTCGCGAAATCATTGCGAAGATCGAATCATCCACCGTTCCCGTCATCATCTACGTAGGCCCCAGCGGAGCCCGCGCTGCTTCGGCCGCATTCTTCATCCTCCAATCCGGCGATGTGGCCGCCATGGCTAACGGAACCAACACCGGAGCCGCGCATCCCGTGACCATCGGCGGCGGCAAGCTCGACGATGTGATGAAGACCAAGATTGAAAACGATACCGCCGCCTTCCTCCGCTCCTACGTCTCGCGCCGCGGACACAACGCCGAGGAAGCCGAAAAAGCGGTGCGCCAATCAATCTCTTGGACCGAAAAAGAAGCGCTCGACCTCCATCTCATCGACATTACTGCCCGCGATGAAGCCGATCTCCTCAAGCAACTCGATGGACGCACCCTCCACCGTTTCGATGGCTCAACGACGATCCTCCACGTCGCTAACCAGCCTGTCGAAGAGCTTCCCTCCACCTTGCGCCAGCGCGTGCTCGGCTGGCTCATGGACCCCAACATCGCCTTCCTGGTCCTGGCTATCGGAGCCCTATCGCTCTACGCGGAATTCAACCACCCCGGAGCGATCATCCCCGGCGTCGTCGGAGTGATTTTCATCCTCCTCACGCTCTTTGCGCTCAATCTTCTCCCAACGCGTTATGCTTCGCTAGCTCTCATCGGATTAGCTTTCGTGCTTTTCGCGCTTGAAGCAAAATTCGTCTCCCACGGCATCCTCACCCTTGGAGGCATCGTCGCGCTCACTCTCGGCGGCGTCCTTCTCGTCGATGGGCCCATTCCCGAAATGCGCGTCAAGCTTCTCACGTCCATAGCCGTCAGTCTTCCTTTCGGACTGATCACGGCTTTCCTCATGTCGATTGCCTGGCGTGCCCGCCGCAACAAGATCGCGACCGGTTCCCAAGGAATAATCGGGGAGCTAGGCATAGCCCGCAGCGACCTTGCTCCCCACGGAAAGGTATTTGTTCACGGCGAGCTATGGGATGCGCACTCCGCCAAGCCACTGCACGCCGGAGCCCCGGTCCGTGTGGTTTCCATCCACCAGTTGGAACTTGAAGTCGAGCCAATCGCTTAACTACAGTCCACGCCTCCAAGTGAAAAAGGCAAGAGCCGAAGCTCCTGCCCTTTTCGGCACAATTCATTCCGATTAGTCGTAGTATTCCAGACCCAGGTGAGTGATCAGCTCTTCGCCCTTGATGTGGCGAAGCGTGTTCTTCATCTTCATCAACTGGATGAACAGATCGTGCTCAGGATACAGTCCGGGAGCAGTCATCGGAGACTTGAAGTAGAAGCTCATCCACTCCTGAATTCCGATTCCCTTCAAATCGCTCGTGCGCGCTGCCAGATCGAGGAACAGGACGATATCCAGCGCCAGAGGTGCGGCCAGAATCGAGTCGCGGCAAAGGAAATCCACCTTAATCTGCATCGGATAGCCGAGCCAGCCAAAGATATCAATATTGTCCCAGCCTTCCTTGTTATCTCCACGCGGCGGATAGTAGTTGATGCGCACCTTGTGGAAGATGTCTCCGTATAGCTCGGGATACAGCTTCGGCTGCAGGATTTCGTCCAGTACGCTCAACTTCGACTCTTCCTTCGTCTTGAATGAGCCTGGATCTTCCAGCACTTCGCCATCGCGATTGCCCAGGATATTCGTCGAGAACCAGCCGCTCAATCCAAGCAGGCGGGCTTTGAAACCCGGAGCCAGAATCGTCTTCATCAACGTTTGCCCGGTCTTGAAGTCCTTACCGCAGATCGGTGCATTGTTCTTGCGCGAAAGCTCCTGCATCACCGGCAGATCGACCGAAAGATTCGGCGCGCCGTTTGCGTAAGGCACGCTTTCCTTCAGAGCCGCGTAAGCATACATCTGGGACGGCGCTATATTCGCGTCGCTCGCTTCCAGGCCCTTTTCAAAAGCTTCCACCGACGCGTGAACTTCGCTTGCCTTCTGGAAGCTCTCCGTCGAACCGCACCAGATCACGACAAGACGGTCGCAGCCGTTTTCCTTCTTGAAGTTGCGAATGTCCGCGCGCAGTTGCTCGGCCAGTTCCAGCTTGTTCTTGCCCTTCTTGACGTTCGGTCCGTCGATCAGCTTGACGTATTCGTGATCGAATACCGCCGGCATCGGCTTAATAGTGTCCAGAAACGGTTTGAGTTGAAGAATGAGTTCCTTTTCAAGAACCTTTGCCTTGGCAGCCGCTTCATAGGCGCTGTCCGGGAAGATGTCCCACGCGCCGAATACGATGTCGTTAAGGTCGGCGAGAGGCACAAAGTCCTTGATCATGGGCGAACGTCCGTCTGTACGCTTTCCAAGACGGATTGTCCCCATCTGCGTCAACGAGCCGATGGGTGCGGCAATGCCCTTGCGAACGGCTTCGACGCCGGCTATGAAGGTGGTAGCCACCGCCCCCAGTCCGACGACCATTATGCCAAGCTTTCCTTTGGCTGCTGCGATTTCAGTAGGAGTATTTTTCTGCCCTGTCGCCATCTGTATGAATCACTTCCTTAAAGAGTCAACGTCAATACCACAAACAACTTATGCTCTCTCCTGCAGCACTGCTTTGGCAAACATGTTGTAGTATGTGGCGCAACCAGACTATCGAATGGCGAGCATTGCGGGTTGTGATGCGCTTTCGCCCAGCGAACGGGAACGATTCTGCATCGAGCTGCTAACGCTGCTCATTTCCCTGAATTGAGCTCCTCGCGCTCGCTTTGTCTGCCCCCAGCCAAGTGAGACAATACGAGTTCGCATCACAGCCCCGAGCATGTGACGCTGCATTCCACGAGGAGCCATGCCAACGACCGCAAGCCCCGTAGTAGCAAGGCTCTCCCCCGGAGAAGCCGTTGCGCAGCACACCATCACCTCGTACACCCTCACACCAGAGCAACTCCACAAGTCTGAGGGACTCCACCGGACAAGCGTAATGCTCTCGCTGACCTCAACCGTCTTCGGAATTGCCATACTCATCTTACTGCTCGCCGTGCGCTTCGGTCCCCGGATACAGCGCGTTGCCGAGTCCCTCTCCCGACGTCGCCTCGTACAGGCAGCGATCTTCGTCCCTGCGCTTCTCCTTACTCTTTCGCTCTTCGAAATGCCGTTGCAGATTTATGGCCACCACATCTCGCTTTCCTATGGATTGAGCGTGCAGGGCTGGTACTCATGGCTGGCGGACTGGCTCAAGGGCGAGCTACTGACCCTGATCTTTGCCACCCTCACCTTGTGGGGCTTGTACGCCGGAGTCCGGCGCTTCCCAAAGCGCTGGTGGCTCTACGCATGGATGGCCACCCTGCCAATCATGGCCGCAATGGTTTTTGCCGCGCCCATCATCATCGATCCCATATTCAACCGCTTCGAGCCCCTGGCTAAATCAAATCCCCAGCTCACCACCCAGCTCCGCAGCCTCGCTCATTCCTCCGGACTCGACATCCCCGAATCCCGCATCTTCCTCATGCATGCCAGCGATAAAGTCACCACTTACAACGCCTACGTGACGGGCTTCGGCGCAACCAAGCGAATCGTAGTGTGGGATACAACCGCCCGCGACCTGACATTGCCGCAAACCCTCTTCATCTTCGGCCATGAGACGGGACACTACGTACTGCACCACATCTATCTGGGTATGACATTCACCGCGCTCCTGATGTTTGCCGGATTCTGGCTCGCCAAGCAGATCGCCACCTCCATGCTCGTCCGATACGGCAATCTACTGGGCATTCGTAGCATGGCGGACTGGTCCTCGCTCCCGCTGATCATGCTGGTCGCTTCCCTGCTCTCTTTCTGTGGCGAACCGCTCGAAAGCACCTTCAGTCGGTGGGAGGAACATAATGCCGATGCCTATGGATTAGCGATTACTGCACCAGTTACACCAAATGCCGGACAGGTAGCCGCTCAGTCGTTTCAGGTTCTAGGCGAAAAGTCGTATTCCTATCCCAACCCTTCGCGCCTTCTTGTCTTTTGGAGCTATTCTCATCCGCCCATTTCCGATCGAATCCGGTTTGCCCTTACGTCTAGTCAGCGGTTCCGCACTGAATAAGCATGTCTTTTTCGAGACACTTACATTTGTCTGGACAGACGCCAATGCCCGTTGGATACTTCTTTCCGCAGATCACCTCCTCAACTGTTTGAACGCATGTCCGTATTAGGCTTCCCCCACTGCAACAGGCATTTAAGGCGGATGGGTGGCTCTATGGAGCGTCGAAAGGTTGAGTCTTTACGATCGATTGCACACAGGTTCAAGCCGGCAGGTCGCAACGCGGATGGCCCGACTCACCGTTTCCCATGGGCCTTCAGAGGGCTAGTCATCGCAGCCCTGATCTCATCGCCCTTTTGGGCTTGCTAAATGAGCCTGTCTCCAAACGCATTTCTGTGAACTTTCCAGCCTCTACTCCAGTCCAAATTCCTTCCAGCGCTTGCTGATGCGCTGTTTTACTTCCTCTGACATTTCAACCTCATCCGGCCACGGCCGATCAAACCCTTCCGCCGACCACTTGCGCGTCGCATCGATGCCCATCTTGCTGCCAAAGTTCGGCAATCGCGAGGCGTGATCCAGCGAATCCACTGGCCCAAGTGTGAACTGAATGTCGCGCTCGGGATCGATATTGTTGAACGCCCTCAGCGTGACCTCTCGCAAGTCTTTGACATCGCAGTCTTCATCCACCACCACTATGCACTTGGTGAACATCGCCTGCCCCAGCGACCAGATCGCATTCATCACCTTGCGCGCCTGCCCCGGGTACGACTTCCTGATCGAGATAATCATCAGGTTGTGCGCCACACCCTCGGGAGGCAGATGGAAATCCACCAGTTCTGGAATCATCATCTTCGCCGCCGGCAAAAAGATGCGCTCCACCGCCAGCGCCATCCATGCATCCTCCTGCGGAGGCTTGCCCACCACCGTCGCCGCGTAGATCGGATTCTTGCGGTGCGTAACGCACTGCACATGAAACACCGGATAGAGGTCTTCCAGCGAATAGAAGCCCGTGTGGTCGCCAAACGGGCCTTCCACCTTCATTTCACCAATGTCGACATACCCCTCAAGCACGATCTCCGCATTTGCCGGAACCTCCAGATCGACCGTCTCGCACTTCACTACTTCCACCGGCTTGCCTCGCAGAAATCCTGCGATCATGTATTCCTCAATATCCGGCGGTGCTGGCACAATCGCCGCAAACGTCAACGCCGGATCCGTCCCAATCGCCACCGCCACTTCCATGCGTCCATTCACCGGCTTACCCTGAACGGCGATACTTCCCCCGCCGCTCCGCGCCATAATGTCCACCGACGAGGTGCGTCCCAGCGTTGGCCCATTCGCCACTGCCGCTCGCATCAATTCGCGCTGGTGCTCGGCCGCATTCTTGTGCCTCTGCCAGTGCATCCCCGTGCTGGTGGCATCGTAAACGTGCATGCGATACATCCCAATATTCCGCTTGCCCGTTCGCGGATCGCGCGTCATCACGCAAGGCAGCGTAATGAATCGACCTCCGTCCTGCGGCCAGCACTGCAGAATCGGAAAATCAAGCAGCGAAAAGTTATCGCGCTTGATCACCTCTTTGCACGTCCCGGTCGAAACGCGCTTAGGAAACAGATTTCCCAGGTCGGCAAGCATCGGAAGCATCTTGATCTTCTCGAGCAAGCCCTGCGGAGTCTTGACGTCCATCATCTGGTGAATGCGCTGCGCAATTTCATCCAGCGAATTCGAGCCCAGCGCCAAATTCATGCGCCGCTCCGAGCCGAACTGATTGATGAAAATCTTGTGCCCCGGATGTCCCTTCACATTCTCAAACAGCAACGCCGGACCGCCCGGACCGCGGCCATTCTTCGCGCCCCACTTCGACACGCGGTCAGTAATTTCGGTGACTTCAAGAATAGGATCAACTTCAGCTTTAATGCGCTTAACCTCGCCAGCTTTATCCAGCGCCGCTATCCATTCACGCAAATCGTTATAGGCCACAAGGACTCCAGTGCTAATTTCCAGCAACGATTATAGCGGCAACAATGCCAACCCCCACAGCGCACAAAAGGCGCGGATCGCTCCGCGCCTTTCTACCTCCGTTCACCGCATCTATCGGTACTCGTTCATGATCTTTTCCAGCACGCTCTTCGGAGGCCGCGTAGTCTCCTGTGGCAGCGTACCAAGGGGGCTATCCACCAGGTTAAGCATGTCGGTAAAGCTCGGTTGCCCAGGGTTCAGATAGAACAGCCCCGTGAGCACCTCATCCTTCGCACGGGCCTCCGCCAAACGGGTCAACGCCGCAATCCGGTCCGTGGGATTGTAATCTTCCTCCAGCTTCGTCAAGTGCATCCGAGAACCGTCGTGCAACGAGATGTCAATCCCGCTTCCCTCATCGTACTCGACGTCGATTTCCTCAAAAGCCGGTACGAAATTAATATCCTGCAGCGGCTCCTCGTGATCCTTCATGAACTTATAGCTCTTCGTCGAACCCTCATGGTCATTGAAGGTCACGCATGGCGAGATCACGTCCAGCATTACCGTTCCATTGTGCGCAATCGCCGCCTTCAGCAGCGCCTGCAACTGCTTTTTGTCGCCGGAGAAACTGCGAGCCACAAACGTAGCTCCCAACTCAATCGCCAGCGCGCAGGTATCAATCGCCGGGAGTTCATTGATGATCCCCGTCTTCAACCGCGATCCCACATCGGCCGTCGCTGAAAATTGCCCCTTCGTCAGCCCATACACGCCGTTGTCTTCGATGATGTAAATCAGCGGAAGATTGCGGCGCATAAGATGAGCAAACTGCCCCATGCCAATCGACGCCGTATCCCCGTCGCCGCTCACGCCAATGTAGAGCATCTTGTGATTGGCCACCGCCGCGCCGGTCGCAATCGCCGGCATGCGCCCATGTACGGAGTTGAAGCTATGCGCCCGCCCCATGAAGTAAGCAGGGCTCTTCGATGAGCAACCGATGCCGCTCAACTTGGCGACATGCTCAGGCTCTATTCCCATCTCATAAAATGCGTCGATGATGCGCTCGGAAATCGCATTATGACCGCATCCCGCGCAAAGCGTCGATTTTCCCCCGCGATAATCGATCACGGAGAGGCCAATGCGATTGGTCTTCACAGTCGGAGTATTCGGTGTGGTAGCCATTACTTCTGCTCCTGCTCTTGCGACAAAATGCTGTCGGTAACGAAGCGGGCATCGAGTGGGTGTCCGTTATAGTGGCGAACGCTGCGAAGCTTCACAACGTCCTCGCTCGCAATATCCATCTTGATCAACTGCAACATCTGCCCGTCGCGGTTCTGGTCCACAACGTAAACCCGCTCATGCGCAGCGATAAATTCATGTACCGCCGCATTGAACGGATACGCCCGGACCCGCAGATAGTCTGCTTCGATTCCCTGCTCCTTCAGTTGATCCACCGTCTCCACCATAGCCCAGTGCGAAGAACCGAATGCGATGACGCCAACCTTTGCACCCGGCGCGCTATGCTCCAACACCGGCCCCGGAACGATCGTTCGCGCCGTCTCCCACTTGCGGTCTAGCCTGTCCAGATTATTGACGTAATCATCCGGACGCTCCGAGTACTGCGCCTTCTCGTTGTGTCCACTGCCGCGCGCAAACCATGCGGCGTTCGGATGCAGCGTTCCCGGCAATGTGCGATACCCAATGCCGTCGCCATCCACATCCTTGTAACGCGCAAAGCTGCCGAGCCGATCGAGCTCTTCCTTGCTCAACACCTTGCCGCGATCCAGCGGCTTCTCCGGATATGGAAACGGATCGCTGACCCAGTTGTTCATTCCAATATCGAGGTCGCTCATTACAAACACCGGCGTCTGCAAGCGCTCCGCGATATCAAACGCCGCCCCTCCGAACTCGAAGCACTCCGCACAAGACGCCGGAAGCAACAAAGGATGCTTCGTGTCGCCATGGGACAAAAACGCCGTCGAGAGCAAATCGCCCTGTGCCGTGCGCGTCGGCAATCCCGTCGAGGGCCCAACCCTCTGCACATCCCAAATGACTGCTGGAATCTCCACGTAGTAGCCAAGTCCGGTGAACTCTGTCATCAGCGAGATTCCAGGCCCCGACGAAGCCGTCATCGCGCGCGCACCAGACCAGGAAGCGCCCAGTACCATCCCAATCGCCGCCAACTCGTCCTCCGCCTGTACCACGGCGAAGCTAGCCTTTCCGTCGGCGTCCACGCGATATTCCTTCAGGTAATCCGAAAGTGCCTCAATCAGTGATGAAGACGGCGTGATCGGATACCAGGGCACCACCGTAACTCCTGCAAACAGAGCTCCCAGAGCTCCAGCAGAATTCCCGTCGATGATGATCTTGCCCGCGTTCTCATTCATCCGCTCCACTTTGAACCGGGAGCTCGACAGGTTCGCCGCTGCATACTCGTATCCCGCGCGAGCCGCTGCAACGTTTATCTCGGTTGCGCGTTTCTTACCGCTGAACTGCTTACTGATGGCCTCTTCCACCTCCGTCATCTCCAGCGAGAGCAGATGAGCCAGCACGCCAACATAAATCATGTTGCGCAACAGCTTTTTCAGCTTAGGATCCGGCGCCACTGGAGCTACAAGCTTGTCAAACGGAACTGCGAAGAAGTTCAGATCGTCGCGCAATGTCGCCAGTTTAAGCGGCTCGTCGTACAGCACTGCCGCGCCAGGTTTCAAAGCCTTAACATCGTCTATGGCGGTCTCTGGATTCATCGCCACCAGCAGCTCTGTATCGCGCTTTCGGGCCACGTATCCATCTTTGCTGACCCGAATCGTGAACCATGTCGGGAGCCCGGCTATATTAGAAGGAAACAAGTTTTTGCCGCTCACTGGAACGCCCATCTGGAAGATGGTGCGCAGCAGAACGGAATTGGCTGATTGTGAGCCGGAGCCATTCACGGTTCCGACCTGAATACTGAAGTTATTTACGACGGGCTCGCGGTTTTGCCGACTGTCCGTGCCCTGGTTTAGGGCAACGTCGATACTTGCCATGGGAAATGCCATCCTTCGAGGGCGTGCGGTTTACCTACTGCAAACACTTGCATGGGCGTTGTCATTATACGGCAGCCGTCAACCCCCGCCTCTTTTCGCCCATCCGCCTGCAACCCTCGTCATCGGAACGCACGGATTGCACGGTGACCGGCACAAATCGCTGCGCTTTACAGTCTGATTTCACCAGCGTTCGCGGCGTTTGACCTCGCTACTCCTGACGGAAGAACTTCGCCATGTTTCTGAATTTCTCATAGCGGCCGTCCAGCAATTCGGAGGTACTCAGCTTTTTCAACTCCGCCAGGTTCGCCACCAGCACCTTGTCCAGATTCTCGGCCATTCGTGCATGGTTGGCGTGCGCGCCCCCCTCCGGTTCCGGAACAATCGCGTCCACGATGCCGAAGCCGATCAGGTCCGGCGCAGTGATATGCATCGCCTGGGCGGCCAGGTTCCGTTTGCTTGCGTCGCGCCACATGATGGACGCGCAGCCCTCTGGCGAAATCACTGAGTACACGCTGTTTTCCAGCATGAACACACGATCGCCAACCGCAATCGCCAGCGCTCCGCCCGAGCCACCCTCGCCCGTCACCGTCACCAGGATAGGAACCTTCAGTCGCGACATCTCGCGCAGATTATGCGCAATCGCCTCGCCTTGTCCCCGTTCCTCGGCGCCCAGTCCCGGATAAGCCCCAGGCGTGTCGATGAACGAAAATATAGGCCGCCCAAACTTCTCCGCGATCTTCATCGCGCGAACTGTCTTGCGATACCCCTCTGGATTGGGCATCCCGAAATTGCGATAGATCTTCTGCTTGGTGTCGCGTCCCTTCTGCGTGCCCAGCACCAGCACTTCTTCCCCGTGGAAGCGAGCCATTCCGCAGATCATCGCCGCGTCGTCTCCGAATGCGCGGTCGCCGTGAATCTCCGAAAAATCGGTGAACATATGCTGAACGTAATCCAGCATGTAGGGGCGCTGCGGATGCCGCGCTAATTCGGTGCGCTGCCATGCGTCATAATTTGCACTCACCTGTCTTCGCAGACCCTCGACCCGGTCACGCAATTCCCGGAGATGTTTTTGTGCGTCGTTGTTGCCGCCCGCAATCGATTCCAGTTGTTTGATCTGGCGTTCAACTCTTTCCAGTTCCTGGTCTGCCTTGGTTCCAGCTTCCATTCTTATCTTCCGCCAGTCTTAGTCGATCACCTTGATTGAGTCCGGGCCGCACAACTGCTCCACGCTCCTCATAAAGGCTCTGTCTGCTAACACATTATAGCCTTCAGCTTCCATCACCACTACATACTCACCGGGCCGCACCAGGTCGAACAGAACCTTCGCATCGCCCTTGGACCGTGTGAAGATTCCATGCAGTGCATCCACCGTTTCCGGCAGGGCGTCTTCCAACTGAATCGCAATTCGCACCGAGCGCGGCAGCTTCGCCTTCGCTTCATCCAGCGGAATGATTTCGTTGATAAACAGCTTCGGGGCCGCGTCTTCCTCTACCCTCACCGCCGCTTTCACCAGTACCGCAATCTCCAACTTCACCTTCTCGTGCAGCCTCTTGTAAGCCTCCGGAAACACCGCGGCTTCCACTCGCCCATGCATGTCTTCGATCACCAGTCCCGCCATCATATCGCCCTTGCGGGTTTTTGCAATTCGCAATCCGGTGATCAGTCCAGCTACTGATATGTCTTCATTCTTTGGTGTCGAACGTGTCATCGCCAGCACATCGGTTGTTTTCTTCGCGTGCAGGTCTTCGATCTTGTCCTGATATTTCTCCAGCGGATGGCCGCTGATCCAGAAGCCAAGAATCTCCTTCTCATTCTGCAGCCGTACCGATTCCTCCCAATCGGGTATGTTCGGCAACCGTTCGCCCGCACTCGCCGCCGGGCTCGCATCCTCGAAGATGCCAAACAATCCATGTTGCCCCGCATCGCGATCGCGCGCCGCCTTCTGTGCCTGTTCCATCGCCTTATCCAGCGCGTCCATCAACTGCGCGCGCCTTCCAAGTGAATCCATCGCTCCGCTTTTGATCAGCGATTCCAGCACCCTTTTGTTCAGCAGGCGCAAGTCCACCTTCTCACAGAAATCGTAAATGCCTTTGAAATGGCTATCCTTGCGCGCTTCAATGATCGAGGTAATCGCGTTGCCCCCGACGTTCTTCACCGCCGACAACCCGAATCGAATCTTGTAGCCTTCCGGCGAAATGATCGGGGTGAAGTTCGACGCCGACTCGTGTACATCCGGCGCCAGCACTTCGATCCCCATCTCCCGCGACTCGCCAATGTACTTCACGACATCTTCCGTCTTGCCCGTCACCGAAGTCAGCAACGCAGCCATGAACTCCACGGGATAATGCGTCTTCAGATAGGCCGTGTGATAGGCCACCAACGCATACGCCGCCGAGTGCGACTTATTAAAACCGTATCCCGCGAACTGCGCCATCAGGTCAAAGATGTGTCCCGCTTTTTCCTTGGAGAACTTGCGCTCCGCCGCGCCCTGCATAAAGCGAACGCGTTGATCGTCCATCTCTGCGGCGATCTTCTTACCCATCGCGCGACGCAGCAAATCGGCCTCGCCCAGCGAGTACCCGGCGATCACGTTGGCAATCTGCATTACCTGTTCCTGGTACACAATGACGCCGAGCGTCTCTTTCAGCAGTCTTTCCAACTCCGGCAGCATGTAGTCGACTTTCTTGCGCCCCCACTTGCGCTCAATGAAGTCGTCAATCATGCCACCCTGAATCGGTCCCGGACGATAGAGCGCGTTCAAGGCCGTCAGGTCTTCTACTGTCGTCGGTTGATAGCGCCGCAGCACGTCACGCATTCCATCCGATTCAAACTGGAAGACGCCCGAGGTTTGTCCTTTATGGAAGACCTTCTCGTATGTCTCCGTATCTTCGAGCGGAATCTTTTCCATCTCGATGGTTTCGCCGCGCGTCATCTTTATCAGCTTCAGGCAGTCGTCGATAATCGTCAGAGTCGTAAGCCCGAGGAAGTCCATCTTCAACAGGCCCATCTTCTCGACCGCCTTCATGTCATAGGCGGTAACGATTTCGTCGTTCTTCGTCTTGTACAGCGGCACCAGCTCATCGAGCGGCACCGGTGCGATTACCACCGCGCTGGCATGTACGCCGGAATTGCGCACCATACCTTCCAGCTTTTTCGCCGTATCCACCAGGTTGCGAATCGCCGGATCGTTGGTGTAAACGTCGTGGAAAGCTGCAACATCCGCCATCGCTTTATCAATCGTCATTCCAGGCGTTCCAGGAATCATCTTTGCGATGCGGTCCACTTCGTTGTACGGCATATCGAGCACGCGCCCGGTATCCTTGATTGCTGCCTTCGCTGCCATCGTGCCGAAGGTGATGATCTGCGCCACCTGCTCGCGCCCGTATTTTTCGGTCACGTAGTTGATGACTTCGCCGCGCCGGTTCATACAGAAGTCCACGTCGATATCAGGCATGGACACGCGCTCCGGATTCAGAAAGCGCTCAAACAGCAATTCGTTCTGGATGGGATCGACATCCGTGATCCCCATCGCGTATCCCACCAGCGAACCCGCTGCCGAACCCCGTCCCGGCCCAACCGGCACTCCGTTGTCCTTGGCATAGCGGATGAAGTCCCACACAATCAGGAAGTATCCCGGGAATTGCATCTGCTTGATAATGCCGATTTCGCGATTCAAGCGTTCTTCGTATTCGCCGAAGCTGTGTCGTAGCTTTCCTTTTTCCTTCAGCTCGCGCAGCAAATTCATGCGCCGCGCCATGCCCTCACGCGCAATCCGCTCGAAGTAGCTGTCAATCGTCTCGCCCGGCGGCACGTCGAATTTTGGAAACGGATTCTCAACTTTTGCCAGCTTCAGATTGCAGCGCTCTGCAATTCCCACCGTCCGCCGCAGCACCTGCTCATACCCTTGGAAGACTTTCGCCATTTCCTCGTAGCTCTTCACGAAGAACTGGTTGGTCTGGAACTTCATTCGATTCGGATCGGCAATCGACTTCCCTGTCTGAATGCAGACCATCGCGTCCTGTGCCAGGCAATCGTCCTCGCAAATGTAGTGGCTGTCGTTCGTCGCCACCATTGGAATATCGAGATCCTGCTCCAGCCGGAACAGGTCTTTATGGATCCGCTTCTCTTCCGCCAGTCCTTGGTCTTGAATCTCAAGAAAGAAATTACCGCGCCCAAAGATATCTTCCAGAGTCTTTGCCGCCACGCGCGCCGCGTCGTACTTGCCTTCCGTCAGCCGCTCGGCAACTTCGCCCTTCAGGCAAGCCGACAATCCAATAAGCCCTTCCGAATGTTCTGCGAGATATCGTTTGCTGACACGGGGCTTGTAGTAGAAGCCGTGCAGCGATGCCTCCGAGCATATCTTCGTCAGGTTCTTGTAACCCTTCTCGTTTTCGGCTAGCACAATCAAATGGTTGTAGCCGTCGCCTTGCGGCTCGGCGCGATGATCTTCCTTCTTGCAGACGTATAGCTCACAACCCAGAATTGGCTTGATCCCGGCATCCTTCGCGTCGTTGAAAAAGTGAACTGCGCCGAAAATGTTGCCGTGATCCGTCATGGCAACGGCAGGCATGTTCAACTCTTTTGCGCGTTTGCACAGCAACTTGGTGTCGCATGCGCCGTCGAGCATGGAGTAGTCGGTATGAAGATGAAGATGAACGAAATCGGAAGACATGGCTATGGCCGATTGTACCGCTCTGTCCGTCGCGAAGCAGCCTCAAGATGAGGAAAACCGGCAACTGGCCCAGCATTTCGCAGCTTCCGCCTTGCCCCGTAAACTACGGATTCGTCTGTTTTTAGAGCCTGACGAATTCTGCTAAACCCTGCTCAATTGCGCCATTTTGCGGCATAACCGCGCCAATTCCCTCGGCGCAATTGTGTCGGGATGGTGAATATCCATCCCACATTCCGAACTGATTTGCTACTCTTGTCGAACCTTTTTGCCCTGCCGCGAATCAAAGTACCAGATGCCTTAATACTCGGCATCATGGGTCCGAAGCGTGGACCGGGAGGTATATCGATGTTCGTCGATGTCTTCGACATGCTCTTCGGCTGTTGGCACAAGAGGTACAGTTTTCCGATTACCGCGAAAAAGGGGAACAACGTTCGTTCACAGGCTGCAAGCGTTACCGGGACCTATGTTGTCTGCCTCGACTGCGGTAAAGAGTTCCCCTATGACTGGAACAAGATGAAGGTACTGTCTGCCGAATCGGCACCCAGCGCCACCGCCCCACTTACGGCGGAGACCGTCGGCGGTCTCATCAAGGCAGCCTGAGTCCCATGCTGGCGACGTGCATGGTTCACGTCTGCCAGCCATTAGGACTCAACATCACTGGAAGCTGACGAACGCTGCCTGTCAGCCTCACTCAAAGCTAGACCTATATCCGCCTAACGACTCGCTGATGATTTAGTGGGGGCTGGTTCTTTGTTTCCCACCACTCGGGCTACAGCAATCATTCCGATTGCCTGCGCCGCCGCATCGTCCAACCTGCGCGTCCGGCGCAGCGCATCCACGGAGTTCACCTGCGCCGCTGCCTCGCTAACCTCCTGCACCACGGAGGGCGCATCCAGCGTGCTCTGCCGATTGCTCCACACCGCATTCAACGAACTGAACGCAAGATCAAAGTAGCGCGATGCAAGCTTCACATCGCCGCCAGTCCCGCTGGCAAAGCCGCTTGCCGCGGCCTCTCGCGCGCGTTGCGAAGGCGGCAGCGCTTCCAACTCCTGCATTCGATCCACCGTCGCCGATTGCATCGCATCCAGCACAGAAGCCGATTCATCCATGGGGTGCGAGATTTCTCCCTCTCCTCTCGCACTCTGCGCCACCTGCCTTGCCATCACGTCGCCAGAGAGCGCTTCGTCATACCTTTTTTCGCCCAGCACCGACTTCATCGCACTGGTCGTCACGTTCACGGCCACCGTGCGGTCGCCGCTCTCGTCCATCTGCCCTAACCACAGCAGAAATCGAAGCCCCGCCTTCTTTGCCACAGAGGGACTCACTTCGCCCGAAGCGCGTGCATACATGGCTGCAAAATTCGGTGCCTCATGCTGCATCTTCTCTGTGTCTGACGGAAGCGAGTCAAATAACTGTTCGAAGTGCTCCTGAGACCAAGCGGATCTCAGTCCCGCATGTTCCATCAATGCGAGTGTAGCGCGCGGTGCCAACTTCTTCTCCTGCATACCCGCATCGACCAGCTTCTGCGTACTTGCCGAAACCGCCGGGCACACAGAAATTGCCGCCACCAGCGTGGGTTCCGCTGCATCCACACTTTGCGGCTGAACGCTATCGACCAGCACCTGCACGGCTTTGCAATCCACCGGCCCGGAATTCAGCATGGAGACACCCGGCTGTACTCCTCGCTGAATCAAATCCTGCTCTATCCGCAAACCTTCGCGGCTATAGCCCTTCGCCAGTACAGGGCGTATCGGTGAGATCACGGAAGCCGCGGCGGCCAGCACCCGCAGCCTGTCTTGAGGCTCGCTCTGTGGCAACGCTACAGCCGCACGCACCACGTCATAGGCGAACTGTTTGCGTGAATCCAATGGCTTCGCCGTGAAATCCGTTGCGTTCACCTTACTACCGCGAGGCACTTCATTAGCTCGTCCGCCCTGACCGAACGCCGAGCCCATGCCAACAAGTGCGAGACATAGGATTGCCTTATTAGTTAATATCATCGCGCTAAAAGTTTACTTGATCGGCTAACAGTAGGCATCTCCAGCAAAGGATTGACCAAACGATCACCTCGCGCTTGCCTTTTCATCAAGTCCCTAGTTCGCGTGATACCGGCAAGCGTGTTCGCGCAACTCCCTGACGATCTCCTGCGCCGCCGATGTGGCGCGCTCGAACTCACCCGGAGGAAAGCTGATCGCTCCCACCCGCGCATGTCCGCCGCCGCCGTAGCGCTCACAGATTTTCGCAAGGTTCGTCATGTTTTCCGCATCGGTCCACGGATTCGACCCGACGGAGATTTTCACGCGGAAACTGCTCTTGCTCAGCCCGACACTGTAAATGCTCTTCGGATGGAGATAGTACGGAATGAATTTGTTGTAGCCTTCCAGATTGTATCCCGTCACATCGAAGAATATGGTTTTATCGTCGCACTCGCTATGTTTGCGGATAATTTCAATGGAGTGCTTGTGCCGCTCCAGCAGCGGTGGAATCTGTTCGGCGACAAACGGAGTAGTGACGATTTCGTTCAATGAGCGATAGGCCAGCAGTTCGATCAGCCGTGGAATAAACGTAGGGTCCTGATTTGCTTCGATCGCCATGGTGATGCGCATCGCTGGTTCCTTCATTCCGACCGCGACCTCGGCGCTCTCGTACGATGCGCCGTCCACGATGTCTGCCCACGTCACCAGTTCTTCCACCGGCGCCGTATCAAAACCAAACCGGCTCTGCGCAATCGTCGCCAGAAACTTTGTGCAGGACTTGAAATCAGGATCGAAGAATTTCTTGTTGCTCTCCTGACGCTCAAAATGTTCCGCGTCGTCCTCTGTCAGGAAAGCACTCTCATGATGGTCGAACCACCAGGTCAGCTTGTCCGACGCAAGATACTTGAAGTCAACGATTGCATTCTCGTCGCCATTGAAATCTTCAATGTTGAACAGTGCTCCAGCGCGATGCAGCAACCCCTGGTATTGGAACTCCGCGCTGCGCCGAATGCGCTCGCGGTAGAAGCGTGTAAACAGTGACGCCGAGCATGCTCCATCAAAACATTTATCGTGATAAAAGACCTTTACTGTCAATGGTTCCCTTTCTGCAAACTCGTCCGCCACGGTGTACTTCAGAATGCGCCGCATGAATGGAAGGAAAGCACCTAGAGATAAACGGTTTCGAATCGGAGTGTCAAGAGCGAGCAATTGTCTTGGCGCTTTCAACGCACTCAACTCACACATCGATTGCGATACTAAGCTCTACTCTACGCGATCTTGATAGCCTGATCCTCGGCCCATTCGCCAATCAACGGTAGCTTGAACTCCTGTCCCTGAAACGCTTTGATCAGCAGAATAACCCAGACCACAAAGAGCACCAGTTCCAGCATCGGCCACAGAAATATTCCCGCCACCGGCACATACAATACGATGCGCGGAATCATCGAGATTACCGCAAATGCCAGCGACTGAAAGCAGTGGAAGCGAACAAAACGATTGCTGCGAAACGGCTCAATCAGCAAAAAGACGATCGCCGGAATCAGAAAATACGACAGCGCTGCCGCCACATTTTCATTGATTGGCAAAGCCCCCGTGCCTCGACCTGTTCCGGTTGCGGGTCCGGTGGCCTGGCGTCCGCATTGCGGACAGAAACTGGCGGCATCGTTCAATTCCGTGCCGCATCCCGAGCAGAATGCCATCGCGACCCTCCTGGGCGAACCACGCCCTAACCTGAATATTCAGAGTGCCGACTCCCGTCAGAGGTTGCGCCGGATCAGAGTTCGCGGCCACCCTGCTGCTTCTTCTTCTGGCACTGGTCGCACACGCCGTAAATCTGGAACGTGTGCCGCGTCGTTGCATAGCGGTGTTTGCGCCCAATATCCTTTTCCACCTTCTCGATTTCCGGCGAAAAAAACTCAACCGAACTGCCACACTCTGTACAAAGCATGTGGTGATGGCTGCGCCGGTTGTACTGGTGCTCGTAGCGCGTAATGCCATCGTGGAAAGCCACCCCGCTGGCGAGCCCGCATTCGGCAAGTAGTTTCAGGGTGCGATAGACGGTGGTGAATCCGATTCGGGGATCGCTGCGCTTGACAAGTTGGTGCAGTTCTTCCGTCGAGAGGTGGTCGTGAGTTTCCAGAAATGTGCGCAAAATGGAGTCGCGCTGTTCGGTATGCTTCAACCCGACGCGCTTCAGGTGGCGGTTAAAAATCTCCTCGGCCTCCTGCATCGATTCATGCGAGAGATCGGAGTTGTCGTCGACTCGTTTCGGCAGCGTATTCATAGAATCAAGCTCGATGGAGGAAGCATACCATTCGGCTTTGATATTCTACACTCTGACTTTTTTAGTTGAGCTGGAGGATTAAGTGGCGGGCGATAAATTTAAAGTAGGCCTGATACAGATGTGCTGTTCACCCGAACCGGAGGACAACCTTGAACGCGCGGTTGAACACGTGCGCGAGGCGGCTCGCCGGGGCGCCCAGGTCATTTGCCTGCCCGAGCTCTTCCGCACACAATATTTTTGCCAGCGCGAAGACACCGCTCTATTCGATCTTGCCGAGCCAATTCCCGGCCCAAGCACGGCTCGCTTCTCTACCCTGGCTCGTGAGTTGAAGGTCGCCATCGAGGTCTCACTCTTCGAACGCCGCGCCCCCGGCCTTTACCACAACACTGCCGTCATCCTCGGCAGCGATGGCCAGATCGGCGGCATTTACCGGAAAATGCACATCCCAGACGATCCGCTCTATTACGAGAAATACTATTTCACCCCCGGCGATCTTGGATTCAAGAGCTTCGAATTGCCGGAGGGGTCGGTAGGAACGCTCGTATGCTGGGATCAGTGGTATCCCGAGGGTGCGCGGCTCACCGCCCTGCAGGGCGCAAACGTCATCTTCTACCCCACCGCCATCGGCTGGCATCCAGCAGAGAAGCAAGAGTGGGGAAAAGCACAATACGACGCATGGTTCACCATCCAGCGCGCTCACGCCATTGCCAACGGAGTCTTCGTCGGAGCCGTCAACCGCGTCGGCCACGAGACCGGCAACGTTCGCGGCAATCAGGCCGCCGGTGCGGGCCTGGAATTCTGGGGAGGCTCATTCCTCGCCGACCCCTTCGGCCGCATCATCGCCCAGGCATCGCACGACAAGGAGGAAATCCTCCTTGGCACCGTGGACGTGAAGCTGCAGGAAGAAATCCGGCGCAACTGGCCCTTCCTGCGCGACCGCCGAATTGATGCCTATGGCCCCATCATTCAGAGGTTTGGAAAGTAAATGACGAACCAGATTGCAGCAGAGTTCCCAGCCCCTCTCGGCTACCGTATGCCTGCCGAATGGGAGCCGCAAAGAGCGACCTGGCTCGCTTGGCCTCACAACCGTTCCGACTGGCCCGGGAAGTTCGAACCCATCCCCTACGTCTATGCCGAGATCGTTCGCCACCTCGCCCGTGCCGCCCGCGTCGAATTGATCGTCAACGACCAGCAGGCCGAGACTCGCACCCGCGCCATCCTCACCCATGCGAACGTGCTTCCCGCCCTGGAGACACGCATCGGTTTTCACCAGTGGCCCACTAATCGAGGATGGCTGCGCGACTCCGGTCCGATTTTCGTGAAGCACACAAATGGCAAAGTCGCACTCACCAACTGGACCTTCAATGCCTGGGCAAAATACAAGAACTGGCAGCTCGACAACCAACTCCCGGACAACATAGCCAACACCATCGGCTGCACGCGATTCGATGCCCCACCCAACGCCCGCGGCCCCATGGTCCTGGAGGGTGGGTCGATAGACGTCAACGGCCGCGGCCTTCTCCTGACCTCCGAGGAGTGCCTGTTAAGCCCCATCCAGCAGCGCAACCCCGGTATGACTCGCGAGCAGATCGAATCGACCCTCGGTGGAATGCTGGGCGTGAAGAAAGTACTCTGGCTCGAACGCGGCATCGTGGGAGACGATACTCACGGCCATGTCGATGACATTGCCCGTTTCGTCGCACCGCGTACCGTGCTTGCCGCCAGCGAAGCCGACCCTTCCGATGACAACCACTCGATCCTGAAGGAAAACCTGAAGCGTCTAAAGATGATGACAGACACATCGGGCAAAGCGCTCGAAGTGATCTCTTTGCCCATGCCTGCGCCGGTCATTTTCAAAGGCCAACGGGTTCCCGCAAGCTATGCCAATTTCTATATTTCAAATGGCACGGTCCTGGTCCCTACCTTCGATGACCCGAATGACCTCCCCGCTCTGAACACCATTCAGCACGTGCTTCCGAAGCACCGGGTAATACCCATTTATTGTGGAGATCTAATCTGGGGTCTTGGGGCTATTCATTGCATGACGCAGCAGGAGCCAGCAGAAGGCTAGAGAGCGCGCCGGCGAAATTCGTGTGCTATTTACGGCGGCGGTACCGTGCCACCTGCAGTAAGCCAAGCGCCAGCGCGCCAACCATCGGAACCACCATATAGTTTCCCGCCTCCGCGCGTAGATCGGCTTCCGACAGGAAAGTGCTCGACGTTCGCAGGTATTGGTCTTGTGCTGAGGCGATTGCCGCAGCCCGTGAATAGGTCGTTTTGCCTGTCGGTCCCGGTACATTCCTGCAGGTGGTGGAAAGATCATCTACGGCGAGGAAATTGATTGTGTCGCTCTCGGGATCGACGTTCGTGGTGCCTACGGGCATTGTGTTGGGCACAGTTCCGGTAATTGAGACCGTGTGGCCGGACTTGCCTTCCAACTGAGCCAGATTGCTGCCGGCCAGGTGATACTGGCGAGGGGTTACTCCGGCGACTATGAGATCGTAATGATCACCCGCCGACTGTACTAGGCATCCGCGAAATGTCCGAGGACTGAAATCTCCCGCAACAGAATCGCCTGACGAACTTTGTGTATCCTGCCCGAAGGCACACAGCGCGCTCAAGACGCAGGCTAACGTGAGAACAACGCGTTTCATCGCTATATACCTCTGGCAGGTGCCTGGCTGATTAGAGGTGAGGTGCTCTCTCCGGGTTTCCCTCGTTGCTCAAGAGCTGGCGATTATTTTGAATGGTTATTTCGACCGGCAGAGCCGCTTTAGCGACGCGCCGAATGCGATTAGGATATGCATATGCAGAATGATGGAGAAACTCAGGGCCAAGTGCCGGACGAACTCTGGATGGAGGAAGCGCTGCGTTTAGCGCACCTGGCCGAAGTAGCTGGCGAAGTTCCGGTCGGCGCCGTGGTCGTCTGCAAAGGCCGCATCATCGGGCGCGGATGGAATCAGGTGATTTCCACCAGCGATCCCTGCGGACATGCAGAGATCCTGGCCCTCCGCGAAGCCGCCCACGAGCTGGGCAATTACCGCCTTAGCGGCTGCGAGTTGTACGTCACACTCGAGCCATGCGCCATGTGCGCGGGAGCCATCGTCCATTCCAGAATTGCTCGCCTCGTCTTTGGCGCCTCTGATCCCAAAGCCGGAGCCGTCGGCGGAATTATGCAGGTTATTAACCACCCCCGCTTGAACCACAGGATAGAGATCACGCCGGGAGTGCTGGCGGGACGTTGCATGGAATCCTTGCAGGCTTTCTTCCGAGAGCGCAGGATACCTTCTGCCTGATTCACAAAGTTCTGCTTTCAACAAAGTTAAGGGCTGCCCCTGAGCAAGGACAGCCCTTAACTATTTCTGCTTACGACGCAAGTGGCCTACACCAGGTGCGTCAAATAGTACAAAGCGATAACCACGAACACTGCTGAGGTCTTAATGCACGTAACGGCGAAGATGTCTTTATATGACGTCTTGTGAGTAAGTCCCGTGACCATGAGCAACGTGATAACCGCGCCATTGTGAGGCAGAGTATCCATACCGCCACTAGCCATGGACGCAACCCTGTGCAGCACTTCCATGGGAATGCCGTGAGCGTTTGCCGCGGCGATGAACTGGTTCGACATCGCGGCCAGCGCAATACTCATGCCGCCCGACGCAGAACCCGTAATGCCTGCCAACACGTTCACGCTGATCGCTTCATTCACCAGTGGATTGGGGATATGCGACAGTGCATCGCGCACCACCAGGAAGCCGGGCAGAGCCGCAATGACCGCACCAAATCCGTATTCCGAGGCCGTATTCAGCGAAGCCAGCAGAGCGCCCGCGATTGCCGACTTGCTGCCTTCGGCAAAGTTCTTCGAGATTCTCGAATATCCGAAGATGACTACGGTAATAATGCCCAACACCAGCGCGGTTTCAACCGACCAGATGCCGCCCAGTTTCGTCACATCCTGTACAACCGGCTTGGCCGTGGAGTTTAACGCAACCGATGAAGATGCACCGTACAGGAGAGGAATCACCTTCTTCGTCATTACCCAGTTTGCGATTCCGACAACCAGCAGCGGCATAACGGCAAGGGCTGGATTGACCAGCTTACCTTCGTCCGCAATCACGGTTTCGTTGATGTGCCCGGTACCATAGCCTTCGCCGGCAGCGTGCGCCCGGCGGCGGCACCATTCCAGGTAGGCCATGCCGATGATCAGAATGTAAATGGCACCAAGTATGCCAAGAATGGGGGCTGCATAAATGGTGGTCTTGAAGAATGTCGTAGGAATGATGTTCTGGATCTGCGGTGTGCCTGGCAGCGAATCCATTGTGAAGGTAAACGAACCCAGCGCGATGGTGCCAGGAATCAAGCGCTTGGGGATATTACCTTGACGGAACATTTCAGCCGCGAACGGATAAACGGCAAACACCACGACAAACAAGGAAACGCCAAAATAGGTGAGCAGCGCGCAGACTGCGACGATCGACAGGATGGCGCTCTTTTCGCCCAGTACTCCAATGACCGCTCTTACAATTGACTTGGCAAAGCCGGAAAGCTCAATCAACTTGCCGAACAGCGCCCCCAGCATGAAGGCAGGAAAGTACAGCTTTACAAATACAACCATGCTCTCCATGAAGAGGCCGCTATAAATCGGCAGCACGGCACGGGGGCTGGTCAGCAAAACCGCAGCCAGGGCGGCGATTGGCGCAAACAGAATTACGCTGAAGCCGCGGTAGGCCACCAGCATCAAGAAGGCAAGCGCACCTATACAAATCAGAAACTGGATCATTCAGTTTTCCTCCTAGGGTTGGGGTAGCGTTGGTCTAGTTGAGCGCTATTCGTTCCTAGTTGTTTCATTAACTGAGTGTCATCAAGCAAACCCTCGAGGCAATTGGGATAGTGTACTTCGTCGAGATTGCACCACTTTCCCGACTCAAACATCGGGAATCAGCGAGTAAGCTTCTCACAATAAAGCGAAATCTCAAAGGAAAACGGTAGCCGTCTTGTTTTTCGCGCCCATCCAGGGATGAGGATAGGAGTGCTGCGACCTGAGCACATTACGTGATTGCCAAATCACATGTCAACGCTTTATCCATTGCACTTTGCTTTTGCTCGCAGACCGACTTTCCATTCCGGCTCACGCCCCATAAATGATCCGGCATTCCAAACAAAAAATTCCGCCCCCGAATCGAAGGGAGCGGAGGAATATCCCGCACAGGATGGAAAAGCTCAGTGAAACCCGTAAGCTCTAGAGTCTTACGCTCTCCGTATAGGCATTCAGCAGAATGTCCACCGGATGCAGCGCCTTCACGCCGGTGCCGTGCTCGATCTGCATCTGGCAAGTGGCGCACTCCGTCGCCACGGCCTGCGCCCCGCTGTCCTTGACCCCGGCAAACAGCTCCGAGCCCACCTCCATCGAGATTGGATACTTTTCCTTTTTGAAGCCGTATGTCCCAGACATTCCGCAGCACCCTGCGTTAAGGTCTTGAATATCAATCCCAGGAACCTGACGAAGCAGTTGATACCAAGGACGTCCAATCCCTTGCGATTTCTGATGACATGGCGCGTGATACGCAAGCTTTAGCTTCGTTGCCGCCGGTTCAAAGTGAGAATTGAACTTGCCCGCATCCTGTTGAGCCACCAGCAGCTCTGCCAAATCGAAGGTATTGGCAGCGATCTTTTCCGCCTTCTTCTCCAACTCGGCGTCACCTTCCAGCATTCTTCCGAAACCGGTCTTCAGCATGTGACCGCAACTGGAGCAGGCTGTAACCACTCTCGCTCCGGCTTCAACCGCCGAAGACATGCTTTCAACGTTCTCCCTGGCGCGCCTCCGCGCTTCCCCGGCGTCTCCATTCGCCAGCGATGGCACGCCACAGCATCCAGTCGCGGCCACTTCCGGCTGGAAGCCGTTGATCTGCAGCAACTCCAGCACACTTCGGCCTAACTCCGGCTGGTTGTACTGAATGAAGCATCCCGGGAAGAACACAACCCGCTCGCCCTTGTTCGCCGCATTCGGAACCGGAGTCTCCAGGTCAGGTTTCGTATATGCCGGAAACTTGCGTTCCGGAGTAATCTTCATTGCCCCCGACATCAGCAGTCGAACCGGCTTCAGCCCCAGCGAAAAGTTAGTGATCGCCGGAGCGATCGAACAAAGCTTGCCCAACAGTCCCGGACGCGCAAACCAAAAATCACGCAATTTGCGAACCGGAGTCTTCGTGTGCCGCGCCTTGGCTCGTTGAATCAGTTCGGAGACGTTTACCTCGTTCGGACAAGCCAAGTCGCAACGATGGCATCCCAGGCAATACTCAACCCACTCCGTATCGCACTCGATCCCCTCGCGCCGCATTCGTTCCAGTTCCGGCCCCAGGCGTTTAGGTCCAGGATAGGCGGGGTGCGCCGTGACCACCGGACATGCCGTGTTGCAGTCCGAGCACTTCAAACAATTGTCGAGTAAGACGTCATCTTTGCGCATATTGAACTCCTGCCCCCGCGGCCAGCATTCCGCAGACATATCCGCTCAGTACCGCCTTGGCGTTGCCCCCACGCGCACTGCTGTTCCTCAAAATAGCTCCTGCGCCAAAAACATTGTTGGCTATCACCGCGCCGGAGGAATCCACCGGCCGTAGATCATGGCTAAAGCTGTATGAATGTGTTCCCAGCAGCTTTCCTGAGAATGGCCCGGTAGCCAGAATCAATGCATCCGCCGAGACCTTCAACGGCCTTGCTGGAGTCTCCAGCAGCACGCCTTTACAATGGCCGTTTTCAATCTGAAGCTGCTGAATCGGGAAGCCCGTGTAGATCTCAACTCCCACTTTGCGCAAACGCGCCTCCAGTCGATTGAACAAGCGCATTCCGGGAATTGATGGCGGTAACGTCGGCAGTTCGCAAATCATGCAGCCCAGTTCCCTCTCCAGCCATTCAATCTCGTTCCATCCTGATTTCATCCCGAGAATCCCCGGCAGGATTAACAGTCTCACGGCCCGTGCCGTATCTTTCAGAGCAGCCCGCAGCTCTTCTCTAAAACCCGCATCGCGATCGTACCGGTTTGCAAACTGCAATGTTCCCGGCAACGTATCCGCCTCGGTTGAGAGCTTTATTTCGGTCGCAATGTATGTCGTCCTTTGCCCCAGTTTGCTGGAGTGATAGGCAAGCCTGTCGGCGACGAAACTACTGTCGAACGTAGACAGTCCCCTGATCCCGACCACCGCCACCCGATCCGCTGCCGTTGGGTCGCCATTCCACATGTAGAAAGGCGCCATGGAAACGGTTTGGAAGCTGCCAAGGATGGTAGGAATACTGCGCGCCTCTCCCACCCCGCCCCGGAACCCGCAACCCGCTATCTCCGTCAAATCCGAAAAGAAGTTGACTGCTTCTTCCAGAGAAGGCGTTGTCCAATCCATGTCCTGAATCTCAACGCATCCCGCGCCGAGCACAAAGGAACCCGGCCCCGTGCTGACCAGCGCCACCCGCAGTCCGCGATGGCTGGCAGCCGCCGCAGCCGTGATTCCGGCGATCCCGGCTCCCGCGACAATTACGTCAAACTGGTTGCTTTTCACGTTGCTCACCTGCCTTCCTGATTGTGAAAGTTGTAGGCAACGCCAAACAGGTCGTGACTCAAGTAGAGCTGCTCAACCTGCTTGCCCTGATGGATCGACGACTGGCCTTTCCAGCGTTCGTCAAGATACTTTTCGAATTGTGCCGAAGCCTCCGAGGCATTCCACCGATGCGTCTGGTACCCCGCGAGCATCGCCTTGTATCCACAGAAGGTTCCCTGGCATGGACCGAATCCTAAGCGTGTGCGCCGTCCTACATCGCCAATCGTTTTCGCTGGAATCGATGTTTCCCTCCCCAGCACAAACTCCAGTTCGGCGCGTGTCACCAACTCGCACTCGCAAACCACTTCTGCCAGTTCAGGACGAGCTTCAATGGCACTCACAATTTTCGCCAGATTCGCCCCCAGCCGTTTATCCGCCTTCTCCACCACCGGCATCGGAAGCAACTTGTGCGCCTTACGCAGTGCCGCCTTATCGTGCCGCGGCCTTAGCAGAACCTCATGCGTCGTGCATGGCACGTCCACCCCAAGCTTCTTGCACACCAGATCTACGACTGCCTTGGCCATCATCCGATAGGTAGTCAGCTTGCCGCCCACAATCGAAACAAACCCCTTCACCCCGTTCAATGACTCATGGTCGAGTAATGCAAATCCGCGGCTGATCTCGCGACCGCCCGCCGTGCTGGCGCTCTTCGGGACATACAGCGGACGCACCCCTGAGAAAATGCGCAACACCCTTGCGTCAGCCAGTGCCGGAACCAACTCCGCTCCGAGTTCGAGCAAATGCTGAACCTCTTCCGGCGACGCCGTCAGCCCTTCCGGCCCTGGTACCGTAATGGAGCTCGTCCCCAGAATGCACACAGGGCCGGCCGGGACCAGGATGTCTGCGTCTCCCGGCTTGCGGCAGCGATTGATCACTCGTGCCGAGAGCCGGTGATTCAGCACCAGCAGCGTTCCCTTGTCGCAACGCACCGGAACTTCCACGCCCGCCATCTCGGCCACTTTCTCGGCCCATCCCCCGGCGGCGTTCACCACAATTTCACAGGAGATGTAGTTCGCTTCGCCCGTCAGCGTGTCGCGATAGCGAACGCCCTTTACCTTGCCGTTGTCGGTCACAATCGCGTGGACTTCGCAATACGTTCTGAACTCTGCGCCGCGAGCCACCGCTGATTCGATGTTCGACAACGTGAGTTGAAAAACGTCCACATGCGCATCAGGACAAGTGAAAGCCCCGAGGATGTCTTCTGGAAGATTCGATTCCAGCGCCCGCGCCTCATCGGACGAAAGCCGCTCGCTCGGCAGTCCGATCTTCTTGCAAGCCTCAAACCACTGCTCGAAGAAATTAGGATCGTCCTGGTGGCACTGTACAAATAAGCCGCCCGTATCGTGAACGCAATGGGACGCAATGTGCTTGAGAATCCGATTTTCAGCGACGCACTCTTTCGCCGCCTCCGCGTCTTTCACGACGTAGCGTCCACCCGAATGCAGCAGCCCGTGGCAACGTCCAGTCGCTCCATTCGCAAGGTCTTTCTGCTCCAGGAGAACCGCAGGAATACCGCGCAATGCCAGATCCCATAAAATTCCGGCGCCGGTAGCGCCTCCGCCTATGATTACTACTCGCGTATCTTCCATCACTCCCCCTCTGCAATCGAGCCGAACTGGCTGAACCGTGCATAAGCGTTCGCGCGTGACGAAAGCTGCAGAGTAGGGCTCTCACCCATTGCTACTCATGAAATCTGTATTTTGGGCTACGCTCTGTGTGTGAAGACTCGCTCTTTTGGGGGAGCGCGATAGCAATGCAGGGCGTCAAGCGCATCTATACAGATTCATTTCCGGCGTGCGTTTCGCGCACACAGGTACAAATCTCTCTAGCGCCTTCGGTCACCCGCACGTGCTGATCTCATACGCTCTTCACGTGGCGGCGTGGAATGATCCAACCGCTTGAAGCTTGATACCGCGATCTATAAAAGTCAAGCAATAATGCGCCTCATTAAGTGCGTTCCGAAGGGACTAAGGTTCATCTCGAGAGGCATTTATCCTTAAGACCAATGCAGGCTGGAACGCTGTTTGTTTAGAGAAACCGAAATCTACCCGGACTCATCTACTGTTGCTGATGTGGGAGACTAAGCACGCTACTTGGGTCGTATTCCGGATACGATGAATTCGTATATACTTCGTTCGCGCGAATCGCAGACACCATTTCGTGTCAGTTATACACGGCAGAGCAAACTTTCGAAATTATGGCCGAGCCGAATCCGAACCGGCACATAATAGGAGGAGTTAAATGCCTTCTGGGCGATCATTGCTGGATGTGTCACGCAGGTCAGCCGCATACAAGGCAAATAGTGGGCCTCATGGCGCTGCGGCGGCAATGACGGAACTCGTACCGATTAAGCATCTGCTGGCTGAGACCCCGATCATTCCAGCGATTCGCGATCCAGAGCACCTCGACCTTGCTCTGGCCTGCCACGGCAAAGTGGTCTATTTTCTTTGTGGCGATCCGGAGAACATCGTTGACCTGCTGCAAAGAACGCTCGCAGGCGGCAAGCTACCCATCGTCAACATGGATCTGTTGAGTGGATTTTCACGCGATGCAAGCGCCCTCTCGTTCCTCCAGAAGCGCGGACTCAAGGGAATCATCTCCACTCATCACGAGTCGTTCCGGCACGCCCACGCACTCGGTATGTATGTCATTCAGCGAACGTTCCTCCTCGATCGCGGAGCCATGGAAAGCGTTGCCAACCAGCTCAGAACCACCGCTGCCGATGCCTTGGAAGTTTTACCCGCCATCGCCGCGCCGCGCCTGGTAGATGCCGTCCGCACGATTCGCCCCGAAATGCCCCTTGTCGGCGGCGGCCTTATCCAATCCATGCGCGAGATCGAAGACCTGCTCGCCCAAGGGTTAAGCTCTGTCTCCGTAAGCAATACCAAACTCTGGATTCCCTGAACTGAACCGGTGATTCCTCGCAACGCTATGCACGCGGGTAACTCACTTTCTCCGCGTTGCTTTTCGCCGATCGTTCCAGCATAATTTGACGGGAAGATTTGTTGCGCTCTGGATGGCTTTGATTGCTGAACCTGCCAAATTCGATCACCCTCAGTAGAATTGGCTGCATCCCATTCTTGATCTGGGTACTCTCCAGCAGCATTTTTCCGCGCGGTGAGCAGGAGCTGTTGGCTGCTGGTATCTTCATCCTTGCATCCATCACCGACGGGCTTGATGGATATTTAGCACGCAAGCATGGCCAGATCAGCAGCATGGGAATTCTGCTCGACCCCATGGCCGATAAGCTTCTCGTAGCCGCGGGACTGATCCTCCTCGTCCGCTTCACTCCCAACCTCATGCCGCCATGGATCGTGGTTCTGGTCCTGGGACGCGAGTTCCTGATCACCGGACTTCGCAGCGTAGCCGCCACTGAAGGCTTCGCTATTCAGGCCCGCGACCTGGGCAAACTGAAGATGGTTCTGCAGATTGTTGCGATTGTTGCCGCGATTCTCGCGCACCGCTGGTACGAGTGGAATTTCTTCGGCTTTATCATCGGCGTCGATCTGATCGCCCGCATGTCCATCTGGTTCATGCTGGTTGTATCGCTGCTCTCGGCTGTAGACTACTTCATCGCCTTCTGGGATCGCGTAGACCGTTCTGCCCGAAGCCACAGCAGAGCAGCCAAACCGAACCCGGCCAACGCCACCAACGCCTGATCGTCTGCCTCTCCAAGTTCCCCGCCCACAGGTGACGATATACACAGACGGCACAGGTGCCCCAGGTTCGCCGCGCGTTCTTTGCGCGGATAACCTGGGATAGTTGACTTTGTTCTCGCTCCTGCTCTTGTTCTTGCCGTTGCTCCCGCTTATTCTGCTCTTCTTCAACTCGGTCTTATCCCTTCCCTTCCAGCACCTGCAGCACGCCCTTCATAAAGGAAGGCAAATCGTCCGGGTTCCTGCTGCTCACAAAATACCGATCCACCACCACCGGCGCGCTCTCAAAGATCGCGCCCGCATTCACCAAGTCGTCCTTGATCCCCAAACTCCCCGTTACTTTCGCACCCTTGTACACGCCAGCCGAAATTGCCATCCATCCACCATGACAAATTGCCGCGACCAGCTTCTTTGATTTATCAAACTCCGCTACCAGACTTTTCACCTTCGCATCGCGTCGCAATTTATCCGGAGCCCATCCTCCCACCAGCACGATACCGACAAAATCCGATTCTTTCATCTCCGAAATCGCCGCATCGCTCGTGCACGGATACCCATGTTTCCCCGTGTACTTGTAGTCCGCACTCGGACCGGCCACCACAACCCTGTATCCGGCTTCCTGCAGCCGATATTTCGGATACATCAATTCCATATCTTCGTAAGCGTCTTCAATAAAGATCAGTACAGATTTCTCAGCCATTTTTCCTCTTCTCCAGAAAGCTGCTCACCAACTCGCGAACCGCCGCGCTGTTATCCCGCATCATTGCTTCCGCCGCCAGCATCTGCAACTCCCCTATAGAAAAATTCCTCATCTCCGCCTTAATGGCCGCCACGCGATTCGGCCGCACGCTGAGCGAGCGTACTCCGGCTCCCACCATCAGGGCCGCAGCTACCTGATCCGATGCCGCATCGCCGCACACTGATACATGACAGCCTGCCGTGTCCGCCTCCTCGCAAATCTGCCGGATCGTTCGCAGCACCGCAGGATGTACCGTGTCTTGTAACGCGGCCAGATTGGCGTTGCCGCGTTCGCTGGCCAGCACATATTGCGTCAGATCATTGGTGCCAATGCTGAAGAAGTCCGCCAGCTTCGCGAATCGCCCCGCAAGCAACGCTGCCGCCGGAACCTCCACCATCATCCCCAACTTCACCGGCCATCGATGCGCTACTCCCCCGCGCTCCAGTTCCATGTGCGCTTCTTCGGCAAACTCCCGCGCCCGCTGCATTTCCTCCGGGCTGGTCACCATCGGGAACATGATCCACACATCGTGGTCCGCGCCCTCGGCAACTCCCGCGCGCAGAATCGCCTTCAGGTTCGAGCGGAAGAATTCCGGGTAGTGAAACGATAGCCGCAGTCCGCGCACACCGAGAAACGGATTATGTTCCTCTATTGCCGGAAGGTACGCCAGAGGCTTATCCGCACCCACATCCGGCGTGCGAATCACCACCGGCCCCGCTCCTAACCCCGCCATCACCGCTGCCAGCGAAGCCGTCTGCTGATCTTCCGTTGGCATCGTTTTGCTCGAAGCATACACAAACTCTGTACGCAGCAACCCTACGCCTTCCGCGCCATTCTCATTTGCCTGAACCGCATCGGCAGCATTTCCCACATTCGCCAGAACCTCAATCCGAACCTGATCGCGAGTAAGTGCCGGATCGCGCTTTGCTCCCTCGAGTGCGGCGTGCTCTTTCAGCAGTACTTGCCGACGCGCCTCAATCATCGTCACTTCACCTGCCGAGGGATCAATCCAAACCTCACCTGTCGCGCCGTCGATTGCAATCACCGTATCCGGCGCAACCTTTGCACTGTTCACTCTGCTCGCGCCCACTACCATCGGAATCCCCAGCGTCCGCATCAGGATCGCCGCGTGAGCCGTTGCACTCCCCGCCGTGGCCAGCACGCCTAACACGTACTTCGGATCGCAAGCCATCGCCTCGCTCGGCAGCAATTCCGTGGTTAGCAAAATCGCCGGAGGTTCAGGCCGTATCTTCGCCGCCTGAGCTTCTCCGGACATCGCACGCAGCACGCGAACCGATATGTCCCGCACATCGGCAGCGCGTGCGCGCATGTACTCGTCATCCATCGCAGCATAGGAATCGGCCAGCTTCGCGCACTCCTCACGCCAAACCTTCGCCGCCGAAACCTTCTCCGCCGTCACCTTCGCCCGCACCGCGTCCAGCAATACGGGATCGCTCAGTATCAAGGCTTGAGCTGCCAGAATCTCCACCGCCGCTCCATGAGAAGGATCACTCTTCAAATCCTTCGCAATCTGCGCAAGCGCCTGACTTAACCGTTCCAGTTCCTCTTTTGGCGAGCCCGGTTCGCCTTCTTCCGTCAACGGCATCGCCGCATTTAAAGCAAGCGCCCTCCCTATAGCAATTCCCTCCGACGCGCCAACCGCCGCCTCCGAAGGCGTCTCATTCTTCTCACCCTCCGTAGCCGCCTCGCCAAACCGCGTCGCAGCCAGTTGCTTCAGTTGTTCGGAAGCCTCCTCCGCATCCGAACCCCGTATGCTGAAACGCAGGCTATCTCCCTTGCGCGCCTGCAACAGGCTCACGCTCGTCAGGCTCCGTCCCGAAGACGGACCGCGATGACTTGTCTGGTTTGTCAGTTGAACATCCGACTTGAAGCGGCTCGCTATCTGCACCAGCGCAGCCGCCGGACGAGCGTGTAGCCCATGCGGATTCTCGATTACCACATCGAACTCGACCGCACGTGAATCCATAGTCGGCAGCGCGGCTTCCACTACAGTCCGTTCAGCTTCCTCACCCAACTGCGCTTCTTTAGGAATCAGCGCAGCCTTCGCTTCCCTCACCACGTCGTCCAAGCTTGCACCGACGCTCGCCTGCACCGCCGCCGCCACCGCCGCTTCCACCATTGGAGCCGGACACAACCGCAGTTTGGTTGTGGGATCGGCAACAACGGAGGTGTCCAGCAGTTCCAGCGCCGTCTGCGCGCTCAGCACGGCCGAACCCAGGTCCATCAGAACAACCGCGCCATCTCCATCGAGGAAAGGTTGCAGAACCTCGGAGATGTGTACCGCATCTGTTCCGAGTTCCTCGTGATCTTCTCCAACTCCGGCAGCAACCGCGATCGGGAACTCTTTGCCCACCATCTGGACCACAAGTTCCCGAAGCGCCGTCGCCAGCTTCTTGCTATGAGAGACCAGGACGATTCCGACCATAATGATTTTTCTATCTACTTTGCGCTGACCTCGGCCAACGCTTCCAGCAATAAAGCAGAAGACGTCGCACCCGGATCCTGATGCCCGATGCTACGCTCTCCCAGGTAGCTGGCACGCCCCTTGCGCGCCAGCAGCGGCGAGGTCTTCTCCGCGGCGTCGCGGGCCGTCGTCGCTGCGGCGCGCGTCGCCGCCGTGATGTCGTTACCCGCCAACTGCATTGCGTCCACGGCGGGAGTAAGTGCATCGACCATGGTCTTGTCGCCAACTTCGGCCTTGCCTCGCCGCTTGATGTCGGCCAGTCCCGCAGCCAGAATCGAACTCAGTGTCGCTGCATCCAATTCCTGCTTACCCGCGGTCTGTTTCCCCAGTTCAAGGAAAAATCCCCCGTACAGCGGCCCTGCTGCTCCGCCGACGGTTGAAATCAGAGTCATCCCCACGGTCTTAAACATCGCTCCAACATCGGTGGAAGGAGCAGCTTCCAGCTTCTTTGTCACCGCAGTAAATCCGCGCGACATATTCGCGCCGTGGTCGCCATCTCCGATCGCAGCATCCAGATCGGAAAGCGCATTGGCATTCTGTTCAATGGCGGCTGCGGTCGTGAAGATCCACAACCGCAGTTGCTCAAGGCTCAACAATTCCATTGTGACTTCTTCCTGTCGCAACTAGATTCCCCAGCGCAAAGCTGGAGTATTCACCGGAGCATCCCAAAGGCTGATCAGATTATCGTCCGCGCGCAATGCAGTAATCGACGTGCCTGCCATTTCCAGGCTGGTAATGTAGCTTCCAACCAGGTTGCGAGCAATCTTTACACCGTGTTTCTCCGCGATCTGCGCTGCCTTGCGATAGATGATATACAGTTCGATGAGTGGTGTGCCGCCCATGCCGTTGACGAAGAGGATAATGCTTTCGCCACGCTTGAACGGAAGGTCACTGAGTATGGGCTCCATCAGCATTTCCGTTATCTGATCTGCCGGAGCCATTGGAACCCTCTTCCGGCCGGGCTCGCCGTGAATACCGATTCCCAACTCCATTTCGTTTTCGCCAAGCTCAAACGATGGTTTGCCCGCATGTGGAACCGTGCAGGGAGTCAGTGCCATTCCCATGCTGCGTCCGGTTGCACGAATGCTGTCACCGAGCGCCTTCAGTTTGGCGAGGTCCATCTTCTTTTCCGCGGCTGCGCCCAGTAGCTTTTCCATCAAGACCGTAAGTCCAACGCCACGACGTCCCGCGGTGTACAAGCTGTCCTGCACGGCAACGTCGTCATCGGTCAGCACGCTGGCTACTTCGATTTTTTCTTCCCGCAGCATGTCCGCCGCGAGATCGAAATTCATGACATCGCCCGTATAGTTCTTGACAATGTGCAGGATTCCAGCTCCGCCGTGAATGGCTTTACTGGCTTCAAACATCTGGTCCGGGGTCGGACTGGTGAACACGTGGCCTGGGCAGGCCGCGTCCAGCATTCCCAGTCCAACAAAGCCGCCGTGCATCGGTTCGTGACCGCTGCCGCCGCCGGAAACCAGTCCAACTTTGCCTTTGCTCGGCGCATCTTTTCGCGCGATGTAAAACGGGTCAAGGCTTACGCGGACACGGTCTCCGTGCGCCAACTGAATACCTTCCAGCTCTTCACGAACAACGTTCTCTGGAGAATTGATGAGCTTCTTCATGAAACTTCTCTCCTTAAAGGCTTGCGGCGCCCCATCGAGGAGCGCCGCATTTCTTGGCTACAGAATGCCCGTCGCCTTGCAGATCACCGAGCCGATACCGGCGCCGATAAGTGGACCGATCACTGGTACCAGCGCATAGCCCCAGTCGGAGTCGCCCTTCCCTGCGATCGGTAGCACAAAGTGCGCGATACGCGGACCAAGGTCACGATTGGGGTTGATGGCATATCCAGTAGGACCGCCGAGCGACATGCCGATTGACCAGACCACGATGCCCCACATAAATGGGCTGTAGCCAGCCGGCAGACCCGTCGGAGACACGCCCTTGGACCCGAGTGAGAAACCAATGATGACCAGCATGGCGGTCCCAATGATTTCCGTTACCAGGTTCAGGGGCAGATTGCGTATGGCTGGACCAGTGCAGAAAACGGCCAGTTTAAGACCCTTGTCAGACGTTTCGGCCCAATGCGGCAGGTAAGCCAACCACACCAGCATTGCACCGACAAACGCACCGGCAAACTGAGCCACTACCAATCCTGGAACCTGTGCCCAGGGTGTAGCACCCGCTAATGCCAGAGCAAACGTTACTGCGCAGTTCAGATGGGCTATGCCACCCACCGCGAGACTGGTGAAGATTCCGCAAACCACCGCGAAACCCCAAGCTGCGGTGATCACGATCCAGCCACTGTTCTGGCCCTTCGACTTGTTGAGAAGGACGCCGGCAACTACGCCATCGCCAAGGAGAATCAGCACCAGCGTCCCGAGAAATTCACCAAATACTGGTCCGTGCATTTTCAGACCTCACTTTCGATTTTTTTAAATCTCGTCGTTTCACTTTCCTGCTTGATTCTTTACTCAACCCAGTCAAAGGTGCGCGTTACGGCCTTCTTCCAGAAGTGATACAAAGCAGCTCTCTTCTCTTCTACCATCGAAGGGTTCCAGCGATGATCTTCAGCCCAGTTTGCGACTACTTCATCCGTGTCCTTCATGAAGCCTGTTGCCAAACCGGCCGCATATGCTGCGCCCAACGCAGTCGTTTCCTGAACTACAGGACGAATCACCGGCCTGTTCAGAATGTTCGACTGGAACTGCATTAAAAGATGATTGACGACCATGCCGCCATCCGTACGCAGACTCGCGAGTTGGATGCCGGAATCCTTTTCCATTGCATCCAGTACTTCGCGAACCTGGAACGCTGTCGATTCCAGTGCGGCGCGAGCAATGTGGCCTTTGTTGATGTAACGGGTCAGTCCCGCAAACACGCCGCGGGCACTGTCTTTCCAGTACGGCGCATACAGTCCCGAGAATGCCGGAACTATGTACAGGCCGCCATTGTCGTTAACCGTGCGGGCAAGAGCCTCAATGTCCGAGCTCTTCTCGATGATACCCAGGTTGTCGCGGAGCCACTGTACCAGAGCACCCGTAATCGCGATGCTGCCTTCGAGTGCATACACAGCCGGCTTCTTGCCAATCTTGTAGCCGAGTGTTGTCAGCAACCCGCTCTTCGAAGGAACAGCTTTCTCGCCGGTGTTCATCAGCATGAAGCAGCCCGTGCCGTAGGTGTTCTTGGCTTCGCCCGGCTTGAAGCATGCCTGGCCGAACAAGGCAGCCTGTTGATCGCCGAGGTCGCCGGCAATCGCAACGCCTTTGATCGGGCCCAGAACCGCCTGGCCATACACTTCCGAGCTCGAAACAATCTTCGGCAGGACCGATGCCGGAATGTTGAACTCAGCCAGGATGTCCTTGTCCCAGTTCAGTGTTTCCAGATCCATCAACTGCGTGCGGCTGGCATTCGTCACGTCCGTCACGTGTACTCCGCCATTGACGCCGCCGGTCAGGTTCCAGATCAGGAACGAATCGACATTTCCGAACAGCAGATCGCCCGCTTCCGCTGCCGCGCGTGCGCCCGGAACATTATTCAGAATCCAGCGAATTTTCAAGCCGCTGAAATACGTCGCCAGTGGCAAACCGGTCTTTGCGCGATAGCGATCCTGCCCGCCATGAGCGCTGAATTCGGCAACCGTATCGGCAACGCGAGTGTCCTGCCATACGATGGCGTTGTAAACGGATTTACCCGTCTTCTTGTTCCACACCAGCGTGGTTTCACGCTGATTTGTTATACCGATGCCAGCCAGGTCTGAAGGCTTCAGGCCCTTGGCCTCCATCGCTTCCTGGATCACTTCTTCTACACGACGCCAAATCTCAGCAGGATCGTGCTCTACCCAGCCGGGCTTCGGATAAATCTGTTCATGTTCCTTCTGTGCAACGCTGACGATTCTTCCGGTACGATCGAACACCATAAAACGTGAACTGGTCGTGCCCTGGTCAATTGCTCCGATGTAGTTCGCCATTTTGTTTCTTCCCCTTCTTAAAAGGTGTACAAAGCCTCGGGGCGTCGCCCCAACGCTTCCGTCGTCAGTACGCTTCTATTCGATCCCGGCGGCATGGAGAAGGTGCTGGACCGAACCCAGGTAAGCGGCGATCGCTTCCTCGGTTTGTGCTTCGTTCCAGGCAAACTCCCGGGCCAGTAACTGGCCCACCACGGGTGCGGCTCTTTCAGCTTCCTTCCAGCTATGGAATTGCACTCCGATTCTTCGTAAGAGAATGTCTTCGATGGTCTGGGCCATCTCCTCGCGAATCACGTAAACCACCTCCGCCCGGATGGGAGCGCCACCCTCAATCAGCGGTTGCAGAAGTTGCGGTTCCTGCTTTGCAAGCTCCAGCACTTTGGGCGAATCCGTGCCGAACTTTTTTGCAAGGTGGTGGGCAGTCTCGGGGGACAATTGGTAGTCCTTAGCCAATTGCTTCCAGTACTCAGGTGAGAATCCCTTCGCACCCGTCAGCAAAAAGTCCAGCGTCTTGCACGGTGTCTGCTTGCCCGTGAGGGCCTGCTGCGCGTGATTGATGCCGTCTTCCGCCATTGCGCGATAGGTAGTCCATTTGCCGCCAAGAACACTAACTAGTCCGCTAACATCATCCACTTCCACTTCATGGTCGCGGATCAATTTCTTGGTGTTTACTGCGTCTTTCGATTTCACCAGCGGCCGCATGCCAGCATAGGCCGAGACCACGTCTTTCGGAGTCAGGTTCACGTTCAAGTATTGGTTAACGTACTTGAGCAGAAATTTGACTTCTTCCGGCGTGACTACCATCTCGTCCGTAAGCTGTGCTTCGTCATCCGTCGTCCCGACCAGCAATCGGCCGAGCCACGGAATCGCGAAAATCACGCGACCATCTTCCGTCTTTGGAATCAGCAGGGCAGATTCGCTCTGAATTGCTTCCAACGGCAGCAGCAGGTGGACGCCTTTGCTTAAGCGCAGGCGCTCCGGCACCGCCGGATTCGCCATCAGGCGAACGTGATCGGCAAAGGGGCCCGTACAATTCACAAACACCTTCGCGCGAATCTGGAACCGCTCGCCCGTAAGCTGATCCTCCACTTCCAGGACTTCCAGCTTTCCATTCGGATTTTTTCCGAACCTTACCGCCTTGGCGTAATTGATGAGTTCCCCGCCCTGTTGTGCAAAGGTCTGCGCCAGGGTAAGGCCGAATCGTGCATCATCGAACTGCCCATCGGCATAGGAAACTGTTCCAACCAGTCGCTCGCTGCGCAAGGAGGGCATCCGCCGAAGCGACTCCGCCTTGGACAGCATGCGGCTGGGGAACAGGCTGGTTGCGCCCGCAATCCAGTCATAAACCTTCATGCCAATCGTGAAGTAAACAAGCTCCCACGTGCTAAAACACGGAACCAGCAACTCCAGAGAATGTGCGAGGAAAGGTGCCGCGCGCAACATGTGAATGCGCTCGTGCAGAGCTTTCCTCACCATCGTGTACTGGCCATAATCGAGATCGGATACGGCTTGTTGCAGGTACCTGACTCCGCCATGGACGAGTTTGGTGGAGGCCGACGAGGTATGCGAAACAAAGTCCGCCGCATCCAGCAAAACGGTGGACAATCCCCGGAGTTGCGCATCCAGCGCGCATCCGGTTCCCGTTGCTCCTCCACCAATGATGCACACGTCAAATGTCTTTTCACCAATTGTCTGACGTGCGCTACTACGGCTCTTCATCAACTACTCCTCGTTTTTTCTAAACGCGACATGCAGTGCTTAGAACGTCGTCTGCAAACGGAGTCCTGCAAGTCCAGCGGCGCCCTTCTGGCGTCCGCCGACATTCGCGTAATACTGATACGTCGGCTGGATCAGCAACCAGGGAGCAAGCTGCAACTTGTAGTTGACTTCGTACGCCTTCTCATCATCCAGTCCCGATCCCGGAACCAACGCGTTCGCGGCGTGATTGAAGTCGCTGCCGATTTTGCTGTACACAAAACCAAAGTTCAGGCTGTCTTTATCACGGTGTGGGATGGGGCCGTGGAAGATCAGGCCGGCGGTGAATTCCGTCGGTACTTGACTCTTGTTCTGTGCGCCCGTGTTGACGCCAAACGTCATATCCAAACCGCGATTGCTGCCCGCCGCCACACGATAGATTGGCTGATTCGCCTGGAAATAAACCGTGTAGTTGCCGCTCACGAGCTTGCCCGCCTTGTAATCCGGGAAGTCTCTGCCGCCGTTGTAGATCACGCCGACCTTGATGATGCCCGGATAGCTCTTACGCGTGGTCGGCGCGTCAGGATCGGTATAGAAACCGACTTCGGTATCCCACGTGGAGCCAAACGATCCATTCTGATAGTTGAAGCCCGTCGCATAAAGCGGTGGGTGCGTCGTGTGCAGCGGATCGCTGGGCGCAAACTCATTGCTCGACGGCATAATCCACGCCGTCTTGACATAGAACTTCTTGCTCGGAGCGATCTTAAGTTCCGCACCGGGCCCCGACGAAGGATCATAGGAAGCGCGAACGTTTCCCATGTTGCCGAAGTTGTAATCCAACGGTTCGATCAGGAAGCTGCCGCCATATTCCTGCAGTCCGTAGAAGTCCTGCGCAGCCAGAAGTCCTGCGGTAACGATCACCTTGTCGTGCCCAAACTTCTGCTGTAACCAGATCGAATCGACGCGGAACTGATGGAAGCTGACCAGGCCGCTGGGATTTGCAATGCTGCCGATCACGTTGCCCATATTCGAGCCGTTCTGCCACAGTCCGGTTACGTGGAAATTCAGGCCCTTGGCCGAAGAGAACTTACCAAAGTCCACATCAACCGTGCCGCGAATACGGTTCCAATTATTGAACGTGTCCCGCGCGCCCTCCGGGCGACGAGGATCGCCAAACGCATCCGTGATATAGAAGAAGTTGAAGGTAAGCCCTTTGTCTGCCAATCTCTGGCGCTCCGGTCCCCAGTTCAGCATGTAATCCTGATGCATGAACGCCATGCCAGAGGGAGCGGGAGCAACCGCTGGAGATGTGCTGCTCTGTGGGTCAGCTGGAAGAGGGGTCGCTACTGCCGAATCCGTTGTGGCCGGCTGGTCCCCAGAGAGTGCGAAAGCGGGGAGCGCAAACATTACCAAGATCAACGCACAGCCGGAAACCATCGCGAGCTTTCCGAAACCGCTGCGAAGACCACGAAACATTGGAGATTTCGCCATTACGTTCTCCTTATTGAATCTTTCCATTCGAAATTCGCCCATTTATGCGCTACAGCAAAAAGCCGCCCACTGCATACACTTCTGGCGTGTGTGCAGTGGGCGGCTTCTCTATTCTCTGCCGCAACCTGAGGAATATAACACCGCTGCGTTCAAAATGAATAGAAATATTTTATGATGGCTATAAATCAGAAAGCTGAGTTTCCGGACCTGCTGTCCTCAACGTTCCCTTCACAAATGAAACCAGTTAGCCGCCAAACTGATACGTGAAATGCCGTAGTTTTCACAACACCTCGGTTTCCGGAATTCTGCTGCGCTGACGCTTTCTCTCGGCAAACAGAACTCACCCAGCCGAGCTCGCAACGGGTGCTCGGAATCTTCACTGCCGGCTTATGGGACTTGGGCCACGCATCGTTCAACGCTGTGCAACTTCATGCGCAACAATCAGATATCTGCGGCATACACCGCAGGGCAATATGTGAGCAATCTCACTCATGCACGGGTCACTATGAACAGTATCCGGCGAATTTTTCCATTACCTTAGGTGTACTTCAACTGAAAAAGTTAGGAAGTGTAATGATTCACAAGTGTGCCAACGCCTGGTGTCCCACTGTCCGCCAGCATCAAGAGGGCAAGCTCTTCCGCCTGGATCTTGATCTCGGCAATAAAGCTGGTGGAAGTGAGTCTAAGACAGAATATGTTTGGCTCTGTGCTCGCTGCGCCTGCTTGATGCGCCCCAAAGTTGAAGTGGCCGGCAATACGGTTATCTTGAGGCTGACTAAAATCGATACACACGAAGTACCTGCACTCTTAAAACGCGCTAACTGAAGTTATTCCTCAGAACAGTGAACAATTGATGGGACAACAATGACCCCGAAGAGAGCAGCCAACGACGATCACGTCCATCGGACGCTACCTCTTCCCGGGTTCATTCACCAAACATTGTCAAATGGAATCACCATTGCTACATGCATAGCCTGCTCCGAGTCCATCGGCAGTCCAACCCTTGCCAGCCTTTCAATGGCCGAAAAAAGTCATCTCTGTCCGGCCCGCTCCTGCGAGCCGCGATAGCGCCCAAGCCGGTCGATAATGGTTGAGTCTCAAATGAACTATACGATGTTACCGCCGTCATCGTAATGGTCTTCCGCCGCCTAGCTCTGCTTCTTCCTGGGCTTAAACGCCTCCCAGTCCGCGTCCGTCATCACCTGCCCCAGATAGTTAAACTCCCCCGCCCCCTGCAGCCACTCACCGCCATCCATCGTCACCACTTCGCCGTTGATATACCCCGCTCCATCGCTCACCAGGAACGCCGCCAAATTCGCCAGCTCATCGGAAGTCCCAAACCTCCGCAGCGGAATCCTCCCCACCGCCAACTCCTCGATCTCTTTCTTCGGCAGCAACCGCGAGAACGCCCCTTCCGTAGGAATCGGCCCCGGAGCAATCGCGTTCATCCGTATCCCGCGCGGCCCCCACTCCACCGCAAGACTGCGCGTCAACGCCTGCACTCCCGCCTTCGCCACCGCCGAAGGCACCACATATGCCGATCCCGAACCGCAGGAAGCGTAGGTCGCCACAATACTCAACACCGACCCTGCCCGCCCCTCTGCCAGCCAACGTCTCCCGCAGCACATCGTCATGTTCACGGTCCCCATCAACACAATCCCAATCACCGACTGCCAGGCCCCTGGTGACAGCTCCTCTGTCCGCGCCAAAAAATTCCCCGCTGCATTGTTCACCAGAATATCGAGCGGCCCTTCGCTCCAAACCCGCGCAATCCCCTCTTCCACCGCCGCCACATCGCGCACATCGCACCCAAACCAGTGAATCTCCCCGCCCGTCTCCTCCCCCAGTTCCGCGCACGTCGCCTGCAACACATCCTCCCGACGCCCGCAGATATAAACACTCGCACCCAGTTCCAGATAACGCTTCGCCATCGCCTTCCCCAGCCCCGTCCCACCCCCCGTAATCAGCGCCCTCTTCCTCTTCAGCAAATCCGCAGCAAACATTCCCCTACCCTCCTCGCACGACGCAGCAGAGTAACAGAGAGAGCCCCATGTGAGCGAGTCGCAAGCGACAACCGCACAGGCTCAGGCTTCCAGCACTCAGTTTCCAAGATTGGTGAATGGATTGGGGAAACACAATCGACAAAGCTAAGGCCGGATGGAGCTAACTCTGTTCCGGCCCTTTTGTCGTTTTGTGGCGCGTCCAATTCTATAGGGAATATTCAGAGAACACGCTACAATACGGCCGTTCTGAACAGCAACACTGGAGCCTGCCCGATGTTCGGTTTCGCTGTGGTATTTATTCTATGTCTAGCTGTTTTTATTCTTGTTTTATTTCGGAATGTTTCAAGGGCTGAGATAGGCTCCAAAGGATCTAACCAAGAGCCGAGACCTTACATCGCCGAATTCACCGCAAGCCCGGAACCTGTTCCCGTTGTTTCTCCGCAAGCGCTTCCTGCAGTATCTCCCAAACCAGTCGATGCCTCTCCACTGTTTAATACGGCAATCAGTGTTAACCCTAGGGAGATCGACAGCGAGATATACCTCGACATCGAAACACTGCGGCTATCCAGCGAGGTTCCAGGTGGATGGTCCAGCATTGACAAATTCGGAATTGCCGTTGCCGTGACGTGGGATTTGCAAGGACAATTCCGTGCTTGGTTCGAGGATGATGTTAGCGAACTTGTTGCCGAATTGAAGCGTTTCGAGCGCATTGTTACATACAACGGTGAACGGTTCGACTTTACAGTGTTGTCTGGATACACAAGCACGCGAGGGCTTCCCACGCGGTCATTTGATGTCCTAGTTCATTTAACCCAGACGATTGGTTACCGAGTCAAATTGGATGATGTTGCATTTCACACGCTGGGAGTGGGAAAGAATGGCGATGGTTTAGAGGCTGTTCGCTTGTGGCGAGAAGGAAAGAAGGATGCAGTCATTGATTACTGCAAAAACGATGTTGAGTTGCTAATGAGGGTGGTAGCTCATGCCAGAGAGCATGGATTTATAAAAGTGAAGGGGAAGCGGATACCTGTGGATTGGTCGCCACTCCGACATTCTCTTACACGTCGCGCTTCTACTCAGAAAAGTCTGGCGAAAGGTGCCGGATCACGTTCTTAGTTGAGCCGTCCCCCGTGGTCAGACACCCGTCGTTTAATTAGACAAAACGGTAGCAATGGCGCTATAACCTTCGTTTTGTGCGCTCTGTTCGCTTTTCGTGCTCATGATAACTTGTTTATTATTTTGTAGTTGATTGATTCTAGGAGGGTTACAAAAAAAGTCTGGCGGAGAGGGAGGGATTTGAACCCCCGGTGGAGTTACCCCCACGTCTGATTTCGAGTCAGGTGCATTCAACCACTCTGCCACCTCTCCGCGGCGCAGATCGAGCTTTCGCCCGCATTGCGAGTGTAACAAATGCCTCGGGTTCCGTCATCTGCACCCTGTGGAAGCCTCTACACCACAAAGTACTTCGCCGCCGGATGATGCACCACAATCGCCGAAGTGCTCTGCTCCGGCTCCAGCAGATACGTCGAGGTCAGCTTCACCCCGATATTCTCCTCCGGCCTCAGCAGCGCAAACAGCTTCGTCTGATCCTCCATATGCGGACACGCCGGATACCCAAAGCTGTACCGTGACCCGCGATATTTCTGGTGGAACAGGTCGTTCACCTCCGCCGAGTCATCCTGCGCAATCCCCAACTGCTCACGAATCCGCTTATGCAGAAACTCCGCCAGCGCCTCCGCCGTCTCGACCGACAGCCCATGCAGATACAGATATCGCGTGTACTCTCCGCGCTCAAATAGCTCCTGCGTCTCAACGCTCGCCTTCGAACCAATCGTCACCACCGACAACCCGATCACGTCGGCGCGCCCGCTCGACTGCGGCAGGAAGTAGTCCGAGATACTCAACCTCCGCCCCTCCGCTTGTCTCGGGAAAGTAAACCGCAACAGCTCCGACAAATCCGAAGGCAGCTCGCCACCCGCAGTAAGCGTCTTCCTATCGAACACAGGACTGCCCTCGCGGAAATTCTCCAGCGACAACCCCGGCGCAGGCGCGTAAACGATCAAGTCATTCCCCTTCGACTGGCACGGAAAATACCCATACACAACCTGCGGGTCGAACCATCCATACTCAATTGCGTCCCGCTCCAGCCCCTCCAGAATCGGCCTGTACTTCTCATTCACCAGCCTTACATAATCCGTCTGCGAAGCCGTCTTCAACTGCCATTGATTCTTAAACAGCGCTGTCGGATTGATGTATTCAAACAGTGTCTTCAAATCGAAATCTGCCGCCAACTCCGTCCGCACTCCCCAGAACGGAGGTTGCGGAATATCCGCCGGTGGAATCGGATCGCGCGGCTGCTCTGGCAGCGAAGCATCTGCCACGGCCTTCGTGCGCGCAAACTCCCGAACCACCGAGCCAGCCTCAATCGTCGCCACTCTCTCCGCACCACTCAGCTTTTCCATCGCGTGCAGACCGGCAAACGCATCCTCCGCATAGAACACCGCCGACGAATACTCCTTGCGCAGATCGTCTTCCACATACTTGCGCGTCAGCGCCGCGCCCCCGCAAATCACCGGAAACTTCAGCCCGCGCAGTTCCAGATCTTGCAGCACGTACTTCATCTCAAGCGTAGATTTCACCAGCAGTCCGCTCAGTCCAATCGCGTCCGCCTTGTGCTCCTCCGCCGAATGAATGATCGTCTCTGCCGGCTGCTTGATGCCGAGGTTTACGACCTTATAGCCGTTGTTCGTCAGGATGATGTCCACCAGATTTTTTCCGATATCGTGAACATCGCCCTTCACCGTCGCCAGCACCATCGTTCCCTTCTGCGAGCCCTCTGTCTTCTCCATATTCGGCTCCAGATGCGCCACCGCGGCCTTCATCACTCCCGCCGAATCCAGCACCGAAGGAAGCTGCATCTTGCGCGAGCCAAACAGATCGCCCACGGTCCTCATCGCGTCCAGCAGAATCGTGTTGATAATTTCCAGCGGCGTGTATGTCTCCAACGCGACATCGAGAATCTGCTCAATGGTCTGCCGCCCTGCTCCGTCGCCCACACCCTTCTCGCCCTGGATAATGCAGAACTTCAGCTTGTCTTCCACCACCAGTGATTCCGCATGTGCCGTCGGCACCACTTCCTGCTTACCCGTCATCGCCGCAAAGTGCGCCATGTAATTCTGCAAAGGATCGCCCGCGCCGCGATCTCCATAGATCAGCTTGCGCGCCAGCTCCACCTCCGCTTCCGGAATCTTGTACAGCGGATAAATCTTCGTGTAATTCACGATGGCCATATCCAGCCCATGATTCACCGCCTCATGCATAAAAACCGAGTTCAACACTCGCCGCGCATAAGCATTCAGTCCAAACGAGATGTTCGACACGCCCAGAATCGTCCTGCACTCCGGCAGCGCTTTCTTGATCCCTTCAATGGCCTTCAACGTCTCCATGCCCGCCGAGCGATAATCCTCCTGCCCCGTCGAAATCGGCAGTGTAAGCGCATCGAAAATCAAATCCTGCGGACGCATTCCATACTTGTTCACCGCCAGATCAAAGATGCGTTGCGCAATCGCAATCTTCTTCTCCGCCGTCAACGCCATTCCCTCTTCGTCAATCGTCAGCGCAATCACCGCGGCGCCATAACGCTTCGCCATCGGCAGCACTCTCCCGCTGCGCTTCTCGCCATCCTCCAGATTGATCGAATTTACAATCGCCTTCCCCGGAGTCCGTTTCAGTGCCTCTTCCAGCACCTCTGCCTCCGTCGTGTCGATCAGGATCGGCGCCGGAACGCGCGTAGCAATCTTCTCCAGCACATTGCTCATGTAGGCTTTTTCGTCCTCGCCCACCACCGCGCAGCAAAGGTCCAGCATGTGCGAACCATCGTTCACCAGCTTTTTCGCCAGCGTCAGAATCCCGTCATAATCGCCCGACCGCACCATGTTGCGGAAGTTCTCAAGCCGCGTCGTCGTGTTCATCTCTTCTGCGACGATCAGTGGCTTAGGTTCCAGATCCAGCGGCACCGTCGTGTACGCGCTCGAAGCCGCAGCCGTCGCCTTCACATTGCGCACTGCCGGAGCCAGTCCGCTCACCGCATCCACCACGGCCTTCAAATGCTCCGGAGTCGTACCGCAGCATCCGCCCACAATCCGCACTCCGTAGTCCTCCACGAAGTGCTTGTGATACGCCCCTAGTTCCTCCGGCTTCAGCAGGTACACGGCGCGCCCGCTCACGTTCTGCGGTAGGCCAGCATTGGGCAGCACCGAAATATGTTTTGTCGAATTCACACCCAGATAGCGAACCGCGTCATTCATCTCCAGCGGTCCCGTGGCGCAATTCAATCCAATCGCATCCACGTCGAACACTTCCAGCGCCGTAAGCGCCGCGCCAATTTCAGTCCCCAGCAGCATCGTCCCCGTGGACTCAAGCGTTACCTGCACCTGCACCGGAACCCGCCGCCCCACGTTCTTCATCGCGTCAAAACAAGCAGCCACCGCGCACTTCGCCTGCAGAATGTCCTGGCACGTCTCCACCAGCAACACATCCACGCCGCCCTCGATCAATGCTTCCACCTGCTCAACGTACGCCGCGAGCATCGCGTCCCACGTAATGTGTCCTAGCGAAGGCAGCTTCGTCGTAGGCCCAATCGATCCCGCCACAAACCGCGGCTTCCCCGGCGTCGAGAACTGTGCCGCTACCTCGCGTGCCACCTTGCATGCCGCCAGGTTTAGTTCCTTCGTGCGCTCTTCCAATCCATACTCGGCCAGCACAATGCGCGTGGACCCAAACGTATCGGTCTCCACCACATCGCAGCCCACGCCATAGAACGCCGCATGAATGTCCGCAATCACATCCGGACGCGAGAGTACCAGCAGCTCATTGCATCCTTCCTTGCCCCAATAATCGTCGGCAGTAAGGTTGCGAAACTGAATGTTTGTACCCATCGCACCGTCGTAAACAACAACGCGTTCAGTCACGAACTTAAGAAATTCGCTCATCAGGAAAGGGAGCCTCTCGCACCAAAACAACAGGATAGCTGAAAACGAAACCGGAGTGGTATTTCAGGAGGGCTTCTGGCTTCCCACGTCCCGCCCAATATCTGCTGGCGCACACGGGATTCCGATGATTTTGGTGTCTGATGATGTCTGGTGCCCCACGTCCCGCCCGGCTTCATCGGGCTGACGTGGGGTTGTTGACTTTGCCTTTGGATTTGCCTTTGACTCTGCTCTTGACCTTCTCTTTACCGCCCTACCTTGCGATCATCCTCTGCTTCGCCGCATCGCTGGCATTGAACCGCGCATTATCTCCCTCATGCGCCGGAGAAATCGCCAGCAACTGTTCCTTGCGATAAACCAGATTCGTCGCATTGTACGTAGCCAGCTCAAATCCGTGACCATGCGTAATCGCATCCGTCGGACACGCCTCCACGCAGTACCCGCAGAAGATGCATCGGTTGTAGTCGATGTTATAAACCTTGGCGTACCGCTCCGCGCTAGAGATGCGATTCTCCGCCGTGTTCTCCGCAGCCTCGATGTAGATACAGTTCGAAGGACAAGCCGCCGCGCACAGGAAACACGCAACGCACTTCTCTAACCCGTCTTCATCGCGCTGCAACACATGTAGCCCGCGGAAGCGTTCCTGGAACACCGCTCCCCGCATCGGACCTTTTCCATCCGGATAGTTTTCGACCGTGGTTGGTTGGAACATCTCCCTGAAGGTGATGCTCATGCCCTTAACGATTGCGCCAATATTTCGTAAGACGTGCATGTGCCCCCACACCGTGACCAGACAGTATATATGCTCTTACCACCCTTCGCCTAGCTCTTCGCCCGCGTCATCGTCAAGATTCATCGCTTCCCTTTTCACGTCGGAGAAATCTCATCCAACTTCGGATATCTCTCCGCTGATCTAGTCATCCCTCCACAGACACACGGCTCTTATACTGCGCAATCTGCTTTTTATATGAGAGTGTCTGCTAAACCTGGGTCACCCAACGACAAAAAAGTGTCCCGTTTCAGGATTTTGCAGCAGTACAGCGGTTTTGATGCAAAAAGATACGGGTCTGCGCGGTCGAAGTCTCGGTCTTGTCTATGCACGAACTTCGCTCTGAGCTGCCATTCCGATGTCATCCCTTCTTCGCCCAAGTAAGGTATCCGAACCGTGCAATGAAGGTCCGTCGGCTTGGTCAAATGCAGAGCACAGTCATAACTTAGGGAGACGTTGTAGGATGATTGCATTCAGTTATTGGAGCGTGTTATGTCATCTGCACTTGCAGGAGTTGAACCGCAGGAGATCTGGAAACATTTTGAGGCACTGGCCGCCATTCCTCGCGCTTCCACCAAGGAAGCTGCCGCGCGTGCTCATGTGCTCTCCCTGGCCTCAAAACTCGGTCTGGAAGCTGTCGTTGATCAGGCTGGAAACGTAGTTGTTCGCAAACCCGCATTCCCTGGACGCGAATCCGCTCCGGTCACGGCGCTGCAGGGGCATCTCGACATGGTCTGCGAGAAGAACGAGGGTACAGAGTTCAACTTCGACACCGACGGAATACGCATGGTGCGCAAAGATGACTGGCTCTATGCCGATGGCACAACCCTCGGATCAGATAACGGCGTGGGCGTTGCCGCGGCATTGGCCGTAATGGAGAGCAAAACCATCAAGCATGGCCCAATGGAATTCGTCTTTACGGTAGAAGAGGAGACGACCCTTGGCGGAGCAACGGCGTTCAAGCCCGGAGTGCTCAAGGCACACTATCTTCTCAACCTTGACAACGAAGAGAAGGGGACGCTGTGCATTGGATGCGCAGGCGGTCTCAATACACGTGCTCGACGCAAGGTTGCGTTCCAGGCTCCCGAAGGAAATGCTGCCTATCGCGTCAAGGTCTCTGGACTGAAAGGCGGCCACTCAGGAGTAGATATCCATCTTGGGCGCGGCAATGCCGTACGTATTCTGGGCGGCACATTGCAACTCCTGATGGAGCAGCTCCCTGTGGAACTTGCGGACATAAAAGGCGGAAGCGCGCATAATGCAATTCCGCGTGAGGCCTCGGCCATCCTTGTAACCGGCTCCTCCAGTGAAGGCCGGCTCAAATCCATTGTCACCCAGTTCGCCGAAGATGTTCGCACGGATCTGGGCTCATTCGACCCTGACTTGCAGATCACGGTTGAAAAAGCTGAACGTCCGCAGCAGGTCATCGCCGAGGTAGACGCAAAGAAGGTTGTCGATTTGATTGCCAGCCTGCACCATGGCGTGCTCGCCATGAGTCCTGACGTTCCCGGCCTCGTGCAGGATTCCACCAATGTCGCCACGGTCAGTTTGAAAGATGGCGTGGTTGAAATCGTCACGAGCCAGCGGTCGGCCATTGAAGGTAGCAAGAACATTGCCAAGCGCCTGGTCGCAACCTCCTGCCTGCTTGCAGGCTTCGAGGTCGAGCACTCCAGCAGCTATCCTGGATGGAAGCCAGAGCCGAACAGTGACATCGTCCGCAAATCCAAGGAAGTTTATGAGGCAATGTATGGGGCTACCCCCAACCTTATTGCCATGCACGCGGGACTTGAGACTGGCGTGCTCGGCGTAAACTATCCCGACATGCAGATGATTTCTTTCGGACCGCAGATCGAGCACCCACACAGTCCGGCTGAACGGGTACAAATCTCTTCGGTTTCCGAGTTCTGGAAATACCTTACTGCGGTGCTCGAAAAGCTGTAAACGCAGTTTGTTCGTCGAGGAACAGAGCGTCTGCTTCAACGCCGACGCTCTGTTAATTGGCCGCATTGTCAGGCCCCGACGGCTGGACCTTTTGTTTCGGCGGATCGCCGTCTTGTTTTCGTTTTTCCGGAGCCGTTTGGAGCAGGGGAATCGGTTGACAGCAGATACTCTGGTTACCTATATTCAATCGAGTTCACAATAAAACAAGTAATCACTTCCCGTTTTCAAGGTTCCGGTTCGGAAAGCATAGAGAAGGGTCCGCCCTCATATGCCGAGCTCTGGAACCGGATTCTCTTCTGCGCGTTACCTGTCCCCGCGGAAGCGCCTTTCCTGGCAGCACTCGCAGGAGATCAAGAGTCATCGTGACAATTATTCAGCAAATGATCTTACACCTCACAGGAGTTCCGGTAATGCATTCTTTGACAGTTTTTGCTGCCGCTACTACGACCTGCGATCTCGTAATGAGCCCTGCATGCGGGTAGTAGAGGGGCACGGGGTAACGACAAACAAACAGCCCCTGATCGCATTGAGCGACGGAGTGCCAGAACAAGAACTCTCCTTGAACGAAATATGGCGCCTCATCTTCAGGCGCAAGTTCATCATTCTTGGCTCGACCGCTGCAATCTTCTGCGCTGTAGCGTTCTTCACAATGATGAAAAAGCCTGACTACGAAAGTGTCGTCCGCGTCCAAATCGATCCCAGCCGCTCTTCCACGCTCGGACTGGGTGAAATGATCAGCGAGAAATTGTCAGGTAGCGATGGCGAAGGCAACAACCGTTTGCAGTCAGAAGTCAAGATTATCCAGAGTGACACGGTTGCGATGCGAGTCATAGATGCGCTCGGTCTTGCGAAGCTGCCAGCCTTTGCGGGTAAAAAGGCTTTCGCCGCCAAGGTAACGGACCCGCTCGCGATGAGTGCGGGAGACCGCCAGCGATTGGTCGATAGGTTTAAGGAATCGCTGAGAGTGCAGGTTGTACCCAATACTCAGATTGTCGAAGTTCGCTTTCGCAACACCGATCCTAAGCTCGCCACTGATGCCGCGAACTTAGTGGTCGAAAAATATATGCAGCGCAACCTTCAGACCAGTTATGAAGGTACGGTCCAGGTATCTGACTGGCTATCAAAACAGATGCAGGGGCTGCAGACAAAATCGGCGGAGGCTCAACAGAAGCTTGCAGACTTTCAAAAACAAAACAACATTCTCGGAACCAACGAGAACGACAATATTGTCGTTGATCGCCTGAAGCTTCTGAACCAACAACTCACGGAAGCAGAAGCGGACCGCATTGTTAAGGAAGCACGACACAAGTTGGCGGCCTCCGGCAATCCGGAGCTGATCGCAGCTGTCGTGCCAAGTTCCAACCTGCAAGTTCTTCGTGCCCAGGAAGCGGACTTGAAAGCCCAGTTAGCTCAATTGAATTCAAAATATGGCAGTGGATACCCCAAGCTGCGCGAGATGCAAACACAGCAGACCCGGCTGGATGCTGAAATCGCAACCGAGATCAGCAATGTTGGCAAGCGCCTCGAAGAAGAGTACCTGTCGGCCGCGAAAACAGAATCGTTGTTGCGTAGTCAGTTCAATGACCAAAAAGAAAAGGCTTACGAACTCAACGAGCACGCGATTCAGTATGCAGTCCTGAAGCACGAGGTTGAAAACGGTCGTGAGCTCTACGACACCTTGCAACTGAAGTTGAAGATGGCGGGTGTAACCGCCGGATTGAGTTCCGGTTACATCAGCGTCGTCGACCGCGCGGAGATTCCCGCTACGCCAATCGAGCCGAAGGTCACTGCAAATCTTGTGGTTGGACTCTTCAGCGGACTTATTTTCGGCATACTCCTTGCGTTCGCAACCGAATCCATTGACGACACCTTAAGCAGTTCCGAAGAACTGGAAATGCGCATTGCGCTTCCAGTGCTTTGCAGCATTCCGGTAAATCAAGTTCGTGCATCTTCGAAGGTTGACCCCGATTCATTGCAAAGCATGGTCGGTGTCGCTCCAATGCTGTTGACCCATCCGCAATCGCAAGCCTCCGAAGCGTTTCGCGGATTACGAAGCTCATTGCTGCTTTCCTCTCCCGACCGTCCGCCGAAGACGATTGCAGTCGTCAGCTCTATTGCCAACGAAGGTAAAACGACGGTGTCGACAAACCTCGGCGTTGCATTCGCGCAACGTGGGGAGTCGGTTCTGTTAATTGATGCGGATCTTCGGCGCTCTACAATGCACACCCATTTTGGTCGGCCACATTCGCACTTCGGCCTAAGCACGGTTCTCACGCAAGGCATGGATCATCGCGCCTTCCTGACCCCAGTGCACTCCTTGCCAAACTTGAAGCTGATACCGGCCGGTCCGCACCCACCCAACCCTGCGGAACTGCTCGCTTCCAATCGCATGACGGAACTGCTCGAAGCACTCTCTGTGGAATACGATCGCATTATCATCGACACCCCGCCCGTGCTTGCCGTCGCCGACTCGCTCGCGCTATGCCACAGTGCTGACGCTGTAGTCGTAGTCGTCCGATCTGGAATCGCACGGAAGAAAGCAGTGATTCGAACTCGCGACCTTCTAGCGCGTGCAAACAGCAATCTGGTTGGAATCGTCTTCAACGCCGTCAATTTGCAGATGGAGCATTACTACTATGCTCAAGGCGCGCAATATGGCAAGGCGATGTCCAACTATTATTTCGACCAGGATAAGTGAAGTTGTTAGATTCGAGCCGAAATGTTAAAGGGAGCAGATAACATGCGTTCTTACAGATTTCAGATGTTCGCGGCGCTGGTTGCCATGAACATAATTCCTCTCCTTGCTGCGTATGCGCAATCCGGCACGCCTACTAAGCCTGTAGCAGTTTCAGATATTCCCCACGCATTGAGGATTTCGTCCGGCGATCTTCTCGAAGTGAGCGTCTTCGACACTCCCGAATTGTCAGGCAAACTTCGCGTCAGCGAAGTTGGAGAAATATCCGTACCAATCGCAGGGGCCGTTCCAGTTTCGGGTATGACGGCCGAAGAAGCTGCGGGCGCGGTTGAAGCAAAGTTTCGCAGTGCAGACGTTCTGCAGAATCCGCATGTCTCGGTTTTCATCAGTGAATACGCCTCCCAGGGCGTAACCGTCATCGGTGAAGTAAAAACTCCGGGGATCTACCCATTGCTGGGCAAACATAACCTTGCTGAACTGGTAGCTGCTGCTGGAGGCCTCACGCCGGCCGCAAGTAGAGTCGTCACCTTGACCCACAAGGCTGATCCCGCTCATCCCGAAGTCATAGAGATGGATACCAAACCGGGCAGTGTTGCTGCAAGGGTCGACGTTCGTCCAGGCGACACGATTACCGTCTCTCGCGCGGGCGTCGTTTACGTGGTCGGCGATGTCGGCAAACCAGGTGGCTTCCTCATCGAAACCAATGATCGTCTTACCGTATTGCAGTCATTAGCTCTGGCACAAGGCGCGAATAAGACAGCAACCTCAAACGGCGCGAAGTTAATTCGCAAGGTGGCGGGAATCCGCCAGGAATTACCGGTTCCACTGAAACGAATTCTGGCAAACCAATCACCGGACTTACAGGTTGAAGACGGCGACATTCTGTTTGTTCCCTCCAGCCGGAGTAAGACCATCGCGTATCGCGGGATCGAAGCAGCCGTCAGTGCGACAACTGGCTTACTCATCTACACCCGCCCTTAGGAGAGCCGGTGCCTGACAAACACACAGTAATCTCCGAGGGAGTCGATGCCAGTACGGAAGAGAGGCGGTCACGGGCGCTACATATTTCTCCAGCCCACGTGGAGTGGAAGTCCCGCCTAAGTGTTGGGGATGGTCTCGTGGTCATCATTCCTGCGCTTCAGTTCGTGCAATTCAATGCAATTGGTATCGTTTTCGCTAGTGACTTGCTATTGCTATTCGCATTTCCTCTGATATTTTTGCGGCGCTTGCATCGATTGCGGCAACGACAAGTCCAGACGGTCCTAATCCTTGGGTTGGCATGGTTTTTAGGACAGGTTTTCACTGATATGATTCGTCAATCACAGCCAGAGGACTTTCTGCGAGGCTGGAGTAAAATTGCGCTCACAATTACTCACTTTGCGGTCATTTGGGTGCTATTACGAAATTCAATACGTCGGTTTGTGTTGTATGGCATCGGCGTTTGTATTGGGGGAATGCTCACGTGCTTAGTCTCCCCAAACCGGTTTGTACTTGAATACCCCTGGAAGTTTGGATTCGCGCTACCTGTGACATTCGCAGTAATCATTATTGCAAGTTGTATTCCGCTTAAACGCCAGGGTTCTTTGTTTCTCTTTGTACTCGTAGCGCTGTCAGGCGTTAACTTGTTCTTGAGTTTCCGCAGTTTGGGAGTTACCTGCCTGGTGTGCGCCGGATTCTCATACCTCCACATGTTCGCGCGCAAGCGAAGCATACGGCTGGGAAAGTCGCACATGCTAATCATCGCAGCCGCGATCTTATTAAGCATTGCAGGGTTCCAGGAAGCATACGAATACACAGTACAGAACGGGATGCTCGGAGCCGACGCCCAAGCTAAGTACGACACTCAACAGGGTGTTGGTGGCCTACTTCTTGGCGGGCGGAGCGAGATCTTGAGCTCCGCACAAGCTATTCTCGACTCACCTATCATTGGCCACGGCTCATGGGCAAGAGATCCACAATACGCGGCTATCCTGCGACAGCGCCGCGCGGAGCTTGGATATAAACAGCAACATGACGATGGAAGTGATTTGATTCCATCTCACTCGCACATCTTCGGGGCATGGGTCGAAGCGGGTATCCTTGGCGCACTTTTCTGGTTATGGATCTTGAAATTTGTAGTGGTCACGTTGTTTCGAGCAACGGGAGAGGAACCTTTACTTCCGATGTTTGCGTTTATCGCATTTCTGCTGTGCTGGGACATTCTGTTCTCTCCATACGGAGCCGAACGGCGGTTTTTGACACCGTATTTCATTGCTGGAATCGTACTATTCAGTTCATTCACCACCAAGATAAGAACCGCGATGGCAGGAGTGTCGACATCTTGAGAGTTTCAATCGTCACCATTTCGTTCAATCAGGCTGCTTTTCTTGAACGGACTTTGAATTCGGTGTTGGACCAGGATTATCCAGACATCGAGTATATCGTCGTCGATCCGGGGTCAACTGATGGCAGTCGCGATATCATCGAGCGATATCGGAACCAACTAGCTAGAGTGATTCTCGAACCAGATACGGGGGCTGCTGATGCCCTTAACAAAGGGTTCAAGTGCGCTACCGGTGAGGTCTTTGCATTCTTAAATTCCGACGACGTACTCTTCCCTGGAACGGTACGCAACGCCGTTGAGTGTCTTTCGACCAACACACTTGACATTGTTTCTGGGCATGCGCTCGTCATTGACGAGCACGACCGGGAGTTGAGAGTCGCATACTCCGAACGATACTCGTTGAAGGCTTACGCCTACGGCGCTTCTATCTTGATTCAGCCATCGACGTTCTTCACACGCGAAGCGTTTCTTCGCACCAACGGATTCAACACCAGCAACAAATCCAACTGGGACGGTGAGCTATTCGCCGATATGGCGCTCAGCGGTGGACATTTTGGTTTGGTTGACCAAATATGGAGCGGCTACAGACTTCACGGGCAAAGCATCACGTCCTCCGGCAAGCTGCACCAGCAAACTCAAGAGCACCACAAGCAAATGTTTCGCAAGATCGTAGGACGAGAAGAGCGCAGTACGGACCGCTTGATCGCACAGGCATTCCGCATGTTTAGATACATGCAAAACCCAAAGAGTCTGTACGAGAGAATTTCCAGAGGCCCAATCTATCGTAGGGGTCTGCTTAAATGATGAAGATATCGATTCACCTTGTAATGGTATTACTTCCGTGGCCGATCAGAAGGTGGCTGATGCTGTCTCTGTTTGGTTATAAGATTCATTCCACCGCCAGGATTGGTTTCTCTCTGATTTATCCAGATCATCTTGTTATGGGTGAGGGATCTCGTATAGGAAGCCTATCTGTGTGCAAGGGCCTTACTCTGCTGGAAATGGGTGGGCAATCGCGCATCGGTAATCTCAACTGGATCAGCGGATTTCCGGCTGCAAACAAAACATTCTTCGCGGGCGAGCCGGACCGACACCCGGAGTTGGTCATAGGCGAGCATTCGGCCATTACGAATCGTCACCTGATTGATTGCACCAATTCTGTACGCATTGGACGCTTCACAACATTCGCAGGTTTTCGTTCGCAGATTCTGACGCACAGCATTGATCTGTATCGCGGCTGTCAATCTTCCAAACCCGTAACCATCGGCGACTATTGCTTTGTTGGGACCAACTCCGTTCTGCTCGGAGGTAGTTCACTTCCTGACTGCTCCATTCTTGCCGCAAGCTCGCTTTTGAATAAGCAGCATTCTGAAACCCATCAGGTATATGCCGGCAATCCAGCAACGCCCGTCAAGTCGTTACCACAAGACATGGCGTACTTTCGGCGTTCACAGGGATACATTCACTGATGAACATTTTAGAAGTTATCTGTTTCGGTGGCCTTCCGCGTCGCAATTTGTTTGGTGGTGCCTGGTCGCATTCTCTGCAGGTTGTTATAGAGCAATCTAAGGTGATGGGACGATGAAAATCCTTCACGTTATTAGGTCAGTCAGCGCCACCGGCGGTGGTCCAATCGAAGGCATTAAGCAGTTGGCTTCAGTCGATCAGAGCGGCGGCCATGAAATCGAGGTCGCTTCTCTGGACGCATCTGACGCACCCTGTACGATTGGCTTTCCTTACCCAGTTCACGCACTCGGGCCGGGATGGCGAAAGTATGGATACAGTAATCGTCTTGTACCTTGGTTAAGTGAGAATGCGCACAACTATGACGTCGTCATAGTTAACGGTATCTGGCAGTATCACAGCTTCGCTACGTGGCGCGCCCTGCACGAAGCCAGCACCCCGTATGTTGTATTCACCCACGGGATGCTTGACCCATGGTTCAAGAAGAAATATCCGCTCAAGCACCTGAAGAAATTGCTTTACTGGTCTTGGGGCGAACGGAGGGTGCTGAAGGATGCCGGTGCTGTGTTATTCACCTGCGAGGAAGAGCGCCTTCTTGCACGCCAATCATTCCGTTCATACCGCTGTAACGAGATAGTCGTAAATTACGGTACGTCCGGCCCTCAAGGTGACCCGCAAGTTGAAACTGATATTTTCTTCCAGAGATACCCGGAACTGCGCGGAAAGCGGATCGCTATATTTCTTGGACGCCTTCACGAGAAGAAGGGCTGCGACCTGTTGATTCAAGCTTTTGCAAAAGTGCTCGCCTTCGACCCTGACTGGCATCTTTTAATGTGCGGGCCCGATCAAGTCGGCTGGCAGGCAACGCTGCAATATACTGCGAAGGAACTCAACCTGTCTGAACGTATCACCTGGACCGGAATGGTCAACGGTGCCCTGAAATGGGGAGCATTGCGGGCATCGGAAATCTTTATTCTTCCCTCGCACCAGGAGAACTTTGGAATGGGGGTGGCCGAAGCCCTTGCGTGCAGTGTGCCCGCCCTAATTTCTGACAAAGTCAACATCTGGCACGAAGTGCAGCGGGACGGCGCCGGAATCGTTGGTGCCGATGATCTGGAAGGAACCTGCGCTACATTACGCAGGTGGCTGAAACTGTCCAGCGAAGAGAAAGCTGCGATGCGGAACCAGGCGCGCAAGTGTTTTGAGCGAAACTTCGAAATTCACAATGCTGCCAGGACTCTGATTTCTACGTTGACCGCAGTTGCCAGGGAATGGAACTGAGAATCTCATGCATCATTACGCCGCTACCTTGCAAACATTTCAGCAATCCGGTTGTACCCGTACTCGCACTCGTTCCATTTGCGGGGGCACTGCGTCTCTATGATATCGGTCTTGGTGCTCACCAAAAATGAAGAGCGGGACTTACCGGACTGCCTGCAGTCAGTCGCATGGTGCGATGATGTGCATGTGTACGACTCATTCAGCACAGATAAGACGGTTGAAATCGCGCGCGAATCTGGCGCGCACGTTTGCCAACGAGTGTTCGACAACTGGGCGGCCCATCAGAATTGGGGACTGCGCAATATAGCTTTCCGGCATGAGTGGGTGTTATATATCGATGCAGATGAGCGTGTGACTCCCGAACTAGCCTCCAGCGCGGTGCGAGCCGTGGAAGCACCGGGTGACGAAGTTGGCTTCCGTGTTCACCGTCGCGACTTCTTTCTCGGCACGTGGCTTAAGCACGTACAAACCTCGGCGTTCTACTTGCGGCTGTTTCGTCCCGAAAAGATGCGCTACGAACGTCTAGTGAATCCCATTTCAATTCCCGACGGGCCGGTCGGAGAACTGAGGGGACATCTAGATCACTATCCCTTCAGCAAGGGAATGAGTCACTGGGTGAATCGTCACAACTCCTACAGCACTCTCGAAGCCCAGCAGATTATCTCTAATCGCCAAAACCGGTCGGAGTTTCGAATTGCCAAGGCATTCACCGCTTCAGATTTTCATGAGCGCCGTTTTCATCAGAAGGAGCTCTTTTACCGTTTGCCCGGTCGACCCTTTGTTAAGTTTGCCTACTCTTACATAGCTAAACGAGGCTTTCTGGATGGTCGTGCTGGATTTACTTACTCGATTCTCCAGTCTTTTTACGAGTACCTCATAGTCCTGAAGGTTCGTGAACTGGAACACGCAAACCCTCCTGGAAGCCGGTTGAGAGCTGGGCGGGAAGGCGTGTGACAATGCGTAGCAGGGCCCTCATTCGGTGTGCCGTTGTCATTCTTGGTCTTCTGACTCCGGCTGTTTCGCAAGAAAGTGGCATCACGATCCTAAATTTGAAGAGGCCGGATTCAATTCAGTTGAGCAGGCCTGTTTCTTCCAAAAGCGATTCCAGTTGGGGCCCGTCGCTCACGGTGCCAACTGACAGACAGAAAACATCGAACGCTACACCTTTAAGAAACGTCTCAAAGCCAACTGTAATGGGCGGAGCTCTCGGAGTTGCTTCGCGTCTGCCGATAACACCTACATCTGAAGTATCGAGACTCTCACCAGACAAGCTCGTCACCTCAACAGGCCCCAGGGCTAAGCGACATTCTTCCCTCCGACCAGGCGAGAGTTCACGGTCGGATGCCGCACAATCTCAGGATGGGTTCGGACAACTTGCAAAACAGAGCCACTCCCTCGGGTCCGAGCATCTCGCCCTGGACACCGGTATTGAACTGCATCGAGACTCTAAAGATTCGAAACCTAAGGTTTCTACCTTCTATAACGAGCAGCGCATTAAGACGAAGGACAACCAATTTACTCTATTAAGATCGAAGACCGCAGGCAATTCGAAGGTGCAGTCTACGTTGAAAGAAAAGTCAGCCAAACCTTCCGGAGGGTTACGTGGCCGTTAACCTCGCACGAATAGGCAGTTCGACGCCTACTCGAATTAAACTGCTGCGTGCCGTATGGAGTCTCTTCCAACTCCCATTCCTGCCGCACACGCCGCGGATTCTAAGTCCACTGCGCGTTCTCTTATTGCGGCTCTTTGGAGCGAAGGTCAGTGCGTCAAACCTGATCTGCGGTGGCGTCAGGGTATGGTGCCCCTGGAATCTCGAACTTGGAACTGCCTCTGCAATTGGCTACGGCGTAGAGCTTTATAATTTCGCTCCAATTCGAATTGGCGACAATTCGGTAATCTCACAGTATTCGTATCTCTGCACCGCAACTCACGATTACACGAGCCCATCGTATCCACTCGTGAGCAAGCCGATTGAAATAGGGTCGCAAGTCTGGATAGCTGCTGGTGTCTTCGTCGCGCCCGGAGTTTCCATTGGCGAGGGAGCGGTAGTCGGAGCTCGCTCCGTTGTAACTAAAGACATCCGTGAATGGACCGTGAGTGCTGGAAATCCGTGCCGCGAGATCAAAGAGCGCATGGTGATCGAAGCCGAATAGCCCCCAGTTGCGCACAACATTGCCCTCCAGGCGCCGTATTTTCTGCCCAAGTACGTCGTACACTGAACCAAGCGCTTAGGAGCTTACGCAGAGACATTGAGGCAGCCTTCACTATTCTGCAATATTCCAGAATGGGCTTTTTACGCTGAATACCTGAGAAGAATTTAAGGAGGGCTGGGTTACACTGAGTGTTGAAACGTCATCATACCTGTTGGGAGCAATTTTGTATTCAATGAAGCGCAGAGTTTCCGTCGCCCTGATTTTCATCTTTGCAATTGGTACGGCGTTCGCCTCTGGTGCCACCATACGCTCGTCGTATCGGACCCCGAGACGCTCGCTGCATCGTGCACGAGCCCGCGTTGCACACTGGAATCCAGTACTGCGCGGCTCGCACGATTCCATGCTGCGACAGAATGAAGAGATCGACCGCCTGCGGCTCACGCGCATCAATGATGATCAGGAACTGGAAGAACTCGAGTTGCGTGGAGATCTTGTCAGCCTGCATGACTCAAGAGCGCTGCAGATTGCCCCAAATCTCGACGTGAACCGGCGCTTCTGCCGTCCGTGGACACGGGCTTTTCTGGAAGATTTGAGTCAGGCGTTTTACGCGCGTTTCCATCAGCCTATTCAAGTTACTTCCGCCGTACGCACCGTGGATCAGCAGGCCCGTCTCCAGCGCTGGAATCACAACGCAGCGCCTATCGATGGCGACACTGCTTCTTCCCACTTGGCTGGCCTTACAATCGACATTGGCAAGCGTCCGATGTCCGTTAAACAGCGTGCATGGTTTGATCAGTATGTGCTCAAGTTGCAGCAACTCGGCCTCGTGGAGGCTGCTGAAGAACGGCGGCAAGCGTGCTACCACATCATGGTGAGTGATCGCTACCATGAATATCGAGACGCCCCACTCGATTTCACAGCCAATCGCTAACCCTTGAACTGTTTCAGGAACGTCCGGGCCCACGCCCGGCGATCTTCGTTTGAGCTCTCCCATGGCGCCAGCCGGTGCTTGGGTATAATCTTGAGAATTCAACGGAGACAGGATGAGAACTAAGCTCGTTGTGACTTCTCTTGCCTTACTGCTAACCATCCTTGCCCTGGCGCAATCGGCAGTTTCTCAGAAGAGCGCGGCAAGTTCGAAGATAAACACCAACTCTACGGCGGATGCCGTCACAATCCACAACTCCGCCATCGTAGTAGACACCCATGCCGACACCCCGGGCCGGTTCCTCGATGAGAATTTTGATCTCGCCACCGACGCAGGCAAGGGGCATTGGGATCTTGCAAAGGCAAAATCCGGCAGCCTGGGAGCTGAGTTCTTCTCCATCTGGGTCGACCCTGCTCAATACAAGGACCACTACAGTCGGCGCGCTCTCGATATGATCGACGCCGTTCACGAGGCCGCACGGACTCATCCCCGTGACCTGGTGATGGCCTACTCTGTGCAAGATATTTCAGCCGCTCGCCGCGAACCGAATAAGCACATTGCTGCGCTCATCGGCGTAGAAGGCGGACACGCCATTGAGGGTGACATCCGCGTGCTTCGCGATTTCTACCGGCTTGGCGTGCGATATATGACACTTACCTGGGCCAATTCAAATGAGCTAGGACAGTCGTCTGGAGATGTAAAGACCGGCGATAACGGCAAACCCAAAGATCCCGGTCTCACTGATTTCGGACGCAATGTTGTGCGCGAGATGAATCGGCTCGGCATGATGGTTGACATATCGCACGTAAGCGATCGCTCGTTCTATCACGCGCTGGTCGTGAGCCGCGCTCCTGTAATTGCCTCCCACAGCAGCTCACGCGCCATTGCTAATCATCCCCGAAACCTGACGGACGACATGTTGGTTGCGCTTGCTAGAAACGGCGGGGTAGCCCAAATTAACTTCAATTGCGGTTTCATCAGTGATGAGTACAATGCGAAATCAAAAGCATTCGAAGAGGCGCATCCAGCGGAGTTGAAGCGCTCCCAGGAACTCTGGCTTGCTCCAAAGACGTCCGAATCTAGAGCCGAATTAGATAAACTAATTGCCATGAAGGAAACGGCTGTGCCCCGCCCTCCCTTGAGTGCCTTGATCGACCATTTCGACCACATGATTAAGATTGCGGGAGTGGAGCACGTCGGCATCGGATCTGATTTCGATGGTGTGGAGTGTCTGCCGCAGGAGATCAATGGCGTTCAGGACCTCCCAAAGATTACAGCCGAGCTTCTGCGCCGAGGTTATAGTGCCGCGGACATGCAGAAGATCCTCGGCGGCAACCTCATGCGGGTATTCGGTGAAGTCGAACGTGTCTCGCGTCAAATCCAAACTGAACAAAACCCGGATCGGCGGCTCGAAGTCGCGGTCCCAGAATCGAATTAGAACTTTCTCGGAGGAATACTATTTATGCGACAACTGTTGATTGCAAGTAGCCTGGTTGTGCTCGCGTTGGGCGCCAGCGCATTTTCCGCCAACAAGCCCCAGACAGGAACGAAGGAGCAGCCCGCCGCCATCATCCAGACCAGCATGGGTGATTTAAATTGCGTCCTATTCCCAAAAGCCGCGCCTATCGGCACAAAGAATTTCATTGGATTGGCAAAGGGCACCAAGGATTGGAAAGATCCCAAGACTGGACAGACGAAACATAACATCCCTCTCTACGACAACACGATCTTTCACCGCGTAATTCCCGATTTCATGATTCAGGGCGGCGATCCTTCTGGAAGTGGCGCTGGAAACGTCGGCATCCAATTCAAGAATGAGACGTTGTCCAATCTCGGATTTGATCGCCCCGGACGCCTTGCCTATGCCAACGCCGGTCCGGACACAAACGGATCACAGTTCTTCATCACCGAAGTTCCCTACCCATCCTTGAATGGCAATTACACCATCTTCGGCCAGTGCGACGATGCTAGCGTAGCTCTGGTCAAGAAAATCGCTCGCCAGCCACGTGGCCGCAATGATAAGCCGAATACTCCCATCGTCATCAAGCACATCAAGATTGATGAGGGTGCGCACTAGGTTTCGTAATTGACGGCAGTAAGGTGCGGATCAAGCCTGCGCTTCGCTGCCGTCCTCGAAGCAGCAAACTACTTCTGTTAGTCTGAGAGTTCAGTTTATTTCTTCAGTAAGGAGCCAGCATGGCCGAACGAACACCAGGGTTATACGCCACACTTCTCACCAATCAGGGCAACATCGTTTGCCGCCTGTTCGAGAAGGAAGCACCAAAGACCGTCGCCAATTTTGTGGAGCTTGCAGAAGGCAAGCGCGAATGGAAGGACAGCGTCAGTGGAAAGAAAGGCCCTGATCCCATCTACAACGGAACGATTTTCCATCGCGTGATTCCCGACTTCATGATTCAAGCCGGAGATCCAAGCGGTACTGGAATGGGCGGTCCAGGCTACAAATTCGAAGATGAAACGAAGGGCTCACCTTTCAAGTTCGACAAGCCAGGCAAACTTGCGATGGCAAACTCGGGACCAAACACCAATGGTTCGCAGTTCTTCATCACCGTTGCGCCTACCCCGTGGCTTACCGGTAATCACACCATCTTCGGCGAAGTCATCGAAGGACAGGATGTGTCTGACAAGATCAGCACCCTTCCGCGCAATCACCAGGACCGGCCTAAAACCGACGTAGTGCTGGAGAGCATCACGATCGCTCGCGTTTAGTTCTCTTCCGCACAAATGCAAAACAAAGCCCCGGGGCTTGTACCTCGGGGTTCGTTTTCGTCTATTTGCAAGCGTTATAGACCAATGACTGTAATCAGTTCCTTCACGGAGTCGGCGCTCTTGTTAAGGGCGGCTTGCTCCTCCGCCGTCAACTTGATTTCGATGATCTGCTCTAAACCGTTAGCGCCCAGTTTCACGGGAACACCCACGTAGAGGCCATTGATTCCGTATTCGCCTTCAAGGTGCACGGCGCAAGGCAGAATCTTCTTCTTGTCCTTCAGAATCGCTTCAACCATCTCCACAGCCGAGGCCGACGGAGCATAGTAGGCGCTTCCGGTCTTCAGGAATTTAACGATTTCCGCGCCGCCATTGCGTGTGCGTTCAATAAGTGCATCCAGCTTTGTCTTCTCAATTAATTCAGTGATTGGGATACCTGCGACCGTTGAATAGCGCGCCAAAGGCACCATCGTATCGCCGTGGCCGCCAAGCACGAACGCGGTGACATTTTCCACACTCACATTTAGTTCCTGCGCGATGAAGGTGCGGAAGCGAGCCGAATCCAACACGCCCGCCATTCCGAGCACACGATTACGTGAGAAGCCGCTGAGTTTGAACGCGGCCTGCGCCATTGCATCCAGTGGATTGCTGACCACAATGATGATGCAATTCGGCGAATATTTCACGACCTTGCCGACCACATCCTGCATGATTTTGTAGTTGGTGTTGAGAAGGTCGTCGCGACTCATTCCAGGCTTTCGCGGAATGCCCGCAGTGATCACAACAATGTCGGAGTTCGCGGTATCGGCGTAATCATTAGTTCCAAGAATCGTACTGTCGCGCTTTTCGACCGGCATTGCCTGCAGCAGATCTAGCGCCTTACCTTGCGGGACTCCCTCCATAATGTCGATCAGGACGACATCGGCAAGTTCCTTTGAGGCGATCCAATGTGCCGCTGTCGCCCCGACATTTCCTGCTCCAACGATAGACACTTTCTTGCGCATTTGTTTCCTTTCAATCCGCGATCTGCGGGATAAAGACGGTAGAAGAAATTGCCCTGAATCAAACGTCAATTCAGCCAGCGTAGGAATTATCGCGCAGTTGAAACGTTCGCCGCCATATTCTCGATAATTGCCGACGCAAATTCGCTAGTGTGCAGTTTCGTTGCTCCCTCCATAAGACGCTCAAAGTCGTATGTAACGCGCTTTTGTTCGATGGTGAGTTCCATGCTGTTCTCGACAAGCCTCGCGGCCTCCGGCCAGCCCATAAAGTCCAGCATCATAACTGCTGACAGAATGACAGACCCCGGATTAATCACGTCCTTATCCGCATATTTTGGAGCAGTGCCATGCGTGGCTTCGAAGATTGCGTGTTCCGCCCCGACATTCGCACCAGGTGCGATTCCAAGGCCTCCCACTTGCGCTGCACAGGCGTCCGATATGTAATCCCCATTCAGGTTCGGCGTGGCTAATACCGAGTACTCATCAGCCCGAGTCACAATTTGCTGGAAGATCGAATCAGCGATACGGTCGTTGATCAGCAACTTTGTCATCCACTTACCGTGACCATGCGTCGCGTAGATCGAATCCAGCACGCGTTGTACTTCGGCATAAATTCCCTGCCTGAAATCCTCTGGCGCGTGTTCCATTCCAGGTTCAATCAGCTGTGCGTTCTCTTCCACGGTAATCGCCGGATTATTGTCCTTGTTGCCGATAATCCAGCTTTCGCGTTCAGTCACCGTTTCGGCGCGAAACTCCTGCGTGGCCACTTCGTAGCCCCATTCGCGGAACGCTCCCTCCGTGTATTTCATGATATTTCCCTTGTGTACCAGGGTCACACTCGGGCGCTTCTTATCAAGCGCAAACTGAATTGCCATGCGCACCAGGCGCTTGGTTCCCGTAATTGACATCGGCTTGATGCCTATACCGGAGTCGGCCCGAACGTGTTTCTTGGTGCCCACCAACATCTCGTTGTTGAGGAAGTCGATGAGTTTCTTGACCTCGGGAGTTCCCTGCCTCCATTCCACGCCGGAGTAAACGTCCTCTGTGTTTTCCCGGAAAATAACAATGTTCATGTGATCGGGACGCTTCACCGGTGAGGGAATGCCCTTGTAATACTTCACGGGACGCAGGCAACAGTACAGATCAAGGATTTGGCGGAGCGCAACGTTCAGCGACCGTATTCCACCCCCGATAGGGGTGGTGAGTGGGCCCTTGATTCCAATTCGCAGGTCGCGAAATGCAGACACTGTCTCATCGGGCAACCAACTGCCAAACATTTCTTTTGCCTTCTCGCCGGCAAACACCTCGTACCACACGATCCCGCGCTTACCCCCGTAAGCGCGCTCCACCGCAGCGTCCACTACCCGCACGGATGCCTTCCAGATATCCCGTCCCGTACCGTCACCCTCTATAAAAGGGATGATTGGATTATCGGGTACCACAAACTTACCGTTCGCAAACTCAACCCTGCGGCCATTGGCCGGCAGCGGAAATCCGTTGTAGGAAGCCGCCATTCAAATCCTCCTGAGAGATAAACATGGGAGTAGCTCGGAATCGTTGCGCTTCCGCAACTTGCACTCGGACCGAAACGGTAGCACCCCACGTAACTACCGTACCAATTCACTCTTACACAACCCTCCGAGTGTCTCGGTTAACGAACAATCGAGATTATCACTGGAAGTCCCGCTCTTCAATCGCCGAAAAAAGATGTGAACACGGCGCGTACCTTGCGCATTTCAACACCCAAGGCTTCATCCAGATTTGAGCATCCCGCAATATTCCCCACGCACTCGCGCGGATAATCACTTTCCGGCAGCTTTTTCCGGGAGCGCCCCTCCACGATGCGAATCGCATGATCCACCCGACGGAACAGATCAACTGCCTGCAGCAAGCCGTCCCCCTGCGATATGGATAACAATTCCCTTTCAGCCAAAATTTGCAGCCGCTCGGGAAGCTGTTTCCCCGGTGACGGCAAGCCTGCGCGTGCCTCCAGCAAGCCCACGAGAAAATCGAGGTCGTACAGGCCGCCCGGCCCCGTCTTGAAGCTATCCGGTCCGCCTGAATCCGCCAGACGTTTACGCATCGTCCGAAGGTCACAGACAAACTCCGACGAGGTAGCAAAGCGTTGCCGCAGACGTTTAAGGGACGCGCTCACATCTCCAGCAAGATGTTCCGCTCCGGCGATGAACCTAAGTTTTCCGAATGCGAGTGTCTCCCACGCTTTGGCGTCTGTTTCGAAATATTGCGCAAGTTGCCGCGTGGAGGCGACAAGTTCTCCCTCGCAACCGTGCGGCCTGAGCCGAGTATCCACCGCGATCACCGATCCCTCTCTCGTGTAGCTCGACAGTACTTCCACCAGGGACCGCGCGCACTGTTCTGCTTTGTCATGATCGCATTCCGAACTCCGCACAAATACTATGTCTGCGTCGGAAACCACATCGAGTTCGCAGGTCGCAAAACGTCCAACGACAAAGATCGCAAAGCCCTCTGGTGGGTCCGCAGCCCACAGTGCTTCCTGCAATAGAGCATCGAAGTGGTTTGTATTCTCGCGCAGTATTTTCCATACCGGGACTTTGTCTAGAAGCGAGCGTCCCACTGAACGCAGAAGACAACGTCGCGATGCAATACGCAGTTGGTCGGCCACGGAAGGTTTATGCTCCCGCTCGCAAGGACGGAAAAGCGCAACAATATCTTCCGGATGACGTGCCAGAATGTCGGTCGCAAACACGCTCTGCGCAAATACCGGGAGCGCTCCTTCAATCCATTTCACATTCTTGATTGCTGTGCGGATACGCCCCTCTCCCGTCGAGGCTGCGGCAAGAAAACGCTGCAGATTGCGCAAACGCGGGTCGCCGACATCTGCTGCCAGCATCGTCGCTAACACGGGAGATCGCGCCGCTAATTCACGCGTCAGGCGCTCTGCTCCCGGCGCGCCCAAACTCACGGACTGCGCCGTTACCCCTTCCACACCTTCTCCCACCGCCAGACTCAACACACGCGCGCAAAGTTCGCTTGCCGATGTCATCGCCCGCCGCACATCTTCAACAGTCCTGATTGTGTCCATTCCAAGCGTGCGTAACAACGCAACCTGTTCCGTTACCGTTCCGGACAGGCGATGCGACTGCACTCCCTGACGGCACTGCACACGATGCTCGATAGAGCGAAGCAATCCATATGTTTCAAACAACTCCCGAAACTCCGCGTCGCCAATATGCTCTTTGTCGTGAAGCTTTTGCAGCGCGAACAACGTTCCACCTGAACGCAGCCATGTTTCGACTCCGCCATGAACCCTCTGCAGGCACTGGACGGTGAACTCGATTTCCCGAATACCGCCCGCGCCGTTCTTCACATCCAGCTCGCGCGAACTCTGCCGAATAACACCACGTTGTATGCGCTCCAGCGATCGGGCGGCGGTTTGGATTGCGGAAAGGCCGAGTTGCTTGAGGTAGATCAGCTCCTGCACCTTTCTGCTGAATTCGCGAGCGAGGGTGCGGTCCCCAGCACTAAGGCGCACCTTCAGTAGCGCTTGCAATTCCCAGTCTTGAGCTACGCTGCGGTAGTAGCGCAGTGCCTGTGAATATCCGGCAACCATTTCCCCGCTCATTCCTTGCGGACGAAGACGCAGATCAACTCGGAAGACCTGCCCCTCCACACTTAAGCCGGAGAGACAAGACGTTAGCTCCTGCGCCAATCGGGTAAAGAATTCCCGGGTAGAAATCGGTATGGCACCCGCGTCCTCTCCATCGTCACAGAGAAAGAGCAGGTCGATATCAGAGCTGTAGTTCAGTTCATTGCCGCCAAGTTTTCCAAGCGACAGAACAGAAAACCGCGCAGGGTGTACACGGCCACGCACGGGGCGAATCTTCGGCCAGCCCTGATACCGACGCCTCAACTCGCATTCGCAATGCGCCAGCGCCTGCTCTATCAGCACGTCGGAAAGCGCCGAAATTTCCGCAGTGATTTCGGGCAGAGACGCGATGCCCAGCAATTCGCGGGTGAAGATTCGGACGTACTCGCGCCGCTTGAAGCGCACCAGCAGCACAGGTAAAGGAACTTCATTGAGACCAACCCGGAACCCTGCAAACTCCTCGCGGAAATTCTCAGCCAGGCGAGTTGTCACAAGCCCCGCTGGATGCGAAAAGACCTGCAATAAGTCAGAATTTTGCAGAAGGGTCTGGCCCAGCCACTGACTGGCGCCGAACAATGATACGCAGGCGCGAAGCGCCATCGCACCTGATTCAAAAGCAGCAGCAGCCTCACTTGGATGCTGCAGCAGGAGAGTTTCCAGTTGCAGCACTGCCTGATCGGGGCTCCCCGATTCCTCAAGTAAACGAGGCAACTGAAATGCCGCCCTGACCGGGAGAAGCTCACGGACCTTCGCGTAACGTGCCGCCGACGAGTTCTCCGCAAAGGAAAACGTACCGCCTCGCTGCTTAATATCGAGCCCCGTCACCCTATTGCCTCGAGCTGGCCTCAGCCGAAGAATAGCACGCGACCACGACCATCTGTAGTCACGTCCCCTGCATTTGTGCGAGCCCCATCTTTAACTGTCAAAATACAGCGAAAACTCATACGGATGTGGCCGGGCTCGAAGCGCATTCACTTCGTGCTCCCGCTTGTACGCGATGTAGGTCTCCAGCAAATCCTCGGTAAACACGTCCCCTTTCAAAAGAAACTGATAGTCAACCGAGAGTGCGTCCAGAGCAGCTTCCAGCGACGCCGGGATCGATGGCACTTTCTGCAACTCTTCCGGTCCAAGATCATAAATATCTTTGTCGAGAGGCGAGCCGGGATCAATGCGATTCTCTATACCGTCAAGGCCAGCCATCAACATCGCCGAAAACGCGATGTACGGATTGCAGCTCGGATCGGGGGGACGATACTCAACGCGCTTTGCCTCAGGGGAAGAAGAGTACATGGGAATTCTGCACGCGGCCGAGCGGTTGCGACGCGAGTACGCCAGGTTTACCGGCGAGTCCAGGCCAGCGCAAAGCCGTTTGTAGCTGTTTGTAGTCGGCGAGGTCAGCGCGGCAAGCGCGGCACCGTGTTTGATGAGACCTCCGATGTACCACAGCGCAATCTCCGAAAGGCCTGCATACCCGTCTCCGAAAAAGAGCGGCTTACCATCTTTCCATAGTGACTGATGCGTATGCATGCTGCTGCCATTGTCCTGAAGCAGGGGTTTCGGCATGAAAGTTGCTGTTTTGCCGTGCTGCCGCGCCACGTTGCGAACAATGTATTTGTACAGCATCATCGAATCGGCAGAGCGCAGCAGCGAGTTATACCGAAGGTCGATCTCACCTTGCCCACCGCTCGCCGTTTCGTGATGGTGGCTCTCCACTTTCAGACCGCACTCCTGCATCGTCAGTAGCATCTCGGTACGGAGATCCTGATGATGGTCCGTCGGCGGCACCGGGAAATATCCTTCGCGATACCGCGGGCGATACCCGAGATTGTTTTCGCGGCGGCCAGAGTTCCAGCGCCCTTCATCCGCGTCGATGTAATAGAAGCCATGATTTGCGCTTTGGTCGAAGCTGACATTGTCGAAGACGAAGAATTCTGCTTCCGCCCCAAACATCGCCTCGTCTCCCAGGCCGGAGGAGGCAAGGTACATCTCTGCCTTGCTGGCAATATACCGCGGGTCGCGGTCATAACGCTGGCGGGTGACGGGGTCGATAATGTCGGCAATCATGCCAAGGGTTGGAGCCTCTGTGAATGGGTCCATCACAAAGGTAGAGGGGTCTGGAATCAGGAGCATGTCGCTCTCGTGGATAGCAGCCCATCCGCGGATCGAGGAACCGTCCATGCCAAACCCGTCACGGAATGAGTCGAGCGTTAATTGGGCGATGGGAAAAGAGATGTGGTGCCATAGGCCATGGAGGTCGCTGAATCGTAGGTCAACCATCTGTACGCCTTGCTGCTGGGCAAACTCTAGAACCGTGACAGCATTAACTTTACTGGGCGAGCGCATTGCTTTAAGTCCTCTTCGGTGCCACATCGGGCACTACACGATCAGGATAACGAGTCAGGTTCAGTTTTTGCTGGACGAAGATCAGAAAAACACAGACCATTGAAGGACAGCTACTCTCCATAGCTCACACTGACGGTGTTAAGAGTATGGACGAGGTGCTCTTGCGGGAAATCGAAAGTTCTTATGGGGTGCATAACGGTTTCTTATGATCCCATGAGGTTTGGTCTGGCTCCAGCGAGCAGAGTAGCCGTCTCGTACAATCGAGGAGCACTGCACATCCTTTGAGAACATCGTTATTCTCAATTGTTTGTAGAAGTGATTTACACTTTTGAACTACATTGCCTCGCGTGATTTCGAATGGGGATGTTCAGTTTTACGAGCTTATTTCCGGGGCCTGAGTGAAATAGATTATGGATTTCGACCAGCTAGAAACCTTTTTGGAAGTGGCGCGGAACCTGAGTTTCTCGCGGGCTGCAGAACGCCGCTTCCGCACCCAGCCCGCGATCTCGGCGCAGATCCGCGCGATGGAAGAAGAGGTTGGGGCAAAGCTGCTGGACCGCACTGGGGGCAAGGTTTCCGTTACCGCTGCGGGAAAGATCTTTCTTGCCTACGTCGAAAGTGCGCTGGAGGCACGCCGCGCAGCCTTGCGCGCAGTGGCTGAAGCAGATCGCGTACCCGGTGGAGAAATTGTCGTCGCGGCCAATGAAGGAAGCTGCCTACACATTCTTCCAGAGGTTTTTGCTGAATTCAAACGCAGCTATCCGGACGTTGGAATCACGGTGAAGCGCTCGGAAACACGCGAGGTGCTGGAAGGTATCATCGACAATTCCGCCGACTTTGGCGTTGCAGCGATGCCGATCGTCGACAAACGAATTACTGCCGTACCGATCCACAGAGACGAGCTTGTACTGATTACACCGGTTGGGCATCCACTTGCGAAGTTCAAGGAAATCCAAATCTCCCAAATTGCCGACTATCCACTGCTGCTGCCTAAGATGGGACGCACGCGCGACAGCATCGAACGCATGTTCGAAGAGCGCGGCATGAAGCATAACGTCAGCATGGAACTGGATTCCAGCGAGTTGTTGAAGCGCTTTGTGGCAGCCGGAGTGGGAATCGGTTTCTGCCCGCACTCAACCGCAATCGGGGACCTGCGCCTTGGCATCATCGTAGTCGTAAAGTTAGCGGACGCTCAAATCCGTCGAGACATGGCACTGGTGTTTCGCAAGGACAAGGCACTTAGCCGCGCAGCATTGGCATTCATCGATATTGCCGTGCGATTAAAATCTCCGCAACTTGCCCGTAAATAACGCCAGTCGCGTATCATCGTGTGAGATGACGAAGCCGCAATTTTCGCCATCATGGAAATATGTGCAATTGTGGATTGCACCTCTCCTCAGAATCATTTAATTTCAAAAGTGCCGCCAAAAACACATTTCTGGTTCGGTTGTATGCTTTCGTCAGAGGAGTAACAAGAATTGGCCAAAGACATGGTCCCCAAGCGCATCTTTCTCACTAAGGGCGTGGGGAAGCACAAAGAGCGTTTGACATCATTTGAGCTCGCGCTGCGCGACGCGGGTATCGCCGCGCAGAATCTGGTGCGCGTCTCATCCATCTTCCCGCCCAACTGCAAGTTGCTTACACGCGCACAGGGACAGAAGTATTTGAGCCCGGGAGAAGTAGTGTTCGCAGTGGTTGCGGAGAATTCCACCCGTGAGCCGCATCGGCTCGTCGCCTCCAGTATTGGCTTGGCAATGCCGGCCGATAGCAAGACATATGGCTATTTGAGCGAACATCATAGCTTCGGCGAGACCGACCAGATTGCCGGCGATTACGCGGAAGAACTGGCGGCGGAAATGCTTGCCACTACGCTCAATGTCGATTTTGATCCCGACAAAAGTTGGGATGAGAAAAAAGAAGTTTATCGTCTGTCGAATAAGATTGTGCGGACAACGAATATCACCCAGAGCGCTATCGGTGATAAGAGCGGCGTTTGGACGACGACGATTGCAGCGGCGATCCTGATCTTCGATTAAGGCACTGTTTATGCGGTTTGGAAGGCCCTGGAGATGATCCGGGGCTTTTTTCGTGCTTAATTTTGAATTTCTGCTGGAAAGCCAACCATTGTACGAAAGGTTAATCCTTTCGGGGGTAGGAGTACTCAGGTGGTTAATCGTTGTGCAGGGGGCCTGACGATTGACTTTGTGGTGAATGGTTCGGAGCAGTTGATGTTTGTTAGTTGGTTAATCGTTGGGGAATGGGAAGATTCTTTATCGGATGGGACGAAGAACCCCACGTCAGCCCGAAAGAGCCGGGCGGGACGTGGGGCACCTGAATTTCGACGGAACTACTTTTTCTGGAGGCGTTCGAGGACGGCTCCGGCTACCAGGGGGAGAGCTACGGTGGCGTCATCGAAGACTTCGGCAAACTTGCCGCCCTCAGCGGGGGGAACAAACTTGCCCCAGGAGATGGCTTCGCTGTAGGGAGAGCCGCTGAGTCCTCCCCAGTGAACGGGCTCGGGGCAGATGCGCAGACCGTAGTGATAGCGCTTCAAGGGAAGGTCTTCTCCGCCGCGGCGATGACGCAGTTCGATGTAGGGGCCAAACTGCTGGGTCCAATTGCGGGGTACGCCGCCGCCGATGGTGAAGATTCCCAGGCGGGTTTGCAGGAGATTCTTTTCCGCAAAGTGGTTGAGGTCAAGGAAGGGATCAAAGCGAATCGGTTCTCTTCCCTGCTTGGCGCGCTTGCGATTGTGTAGGGCTACGTCGAGTCCCATCTCGGAGTCGGTGAAGGCGGGGATGTAAACGGAGGCTCCCTTCTCGTAGGCGGAACGCAGGATACCGCGTCCCGCGGCGTTCTCCGAGAGGTACTTGCCAATGGCGTGGGTGAACTTGTAGGAGCACATGACTTCGGAGGCATCCCAGGATTCGAGCATCTGGGCGACGATGCCTTCGACGAAGTTGAGATTGGTTTCGGGCTCCAGGGTGTCATAGACGCGGTTGTAGCCAGCTTCGTAGAGTTCCACGTCGTTCATCTTTTCGTCCCAGACGAAGTGGGACTTACCGGCGGCTTCGACGAGACCGTGGGCCATGAGGGCTCCGGTGGAGACGATGGCTTTGACGATTCCAGCATCGATGAGATCGGTGACGACGAGACCCTGCTTGGCGACAGTCATTGCGCCGCTGAGGGTCATGATGACAAAGGCCTCTTTGTCGCGGGCCATGGCTTCGAGCACGTCGGCGGCATGGCCGATTTGGCGTCCGGTGAAGGCAGTCTTGCCCATGGCGCGAACCAGGTCATCGACAGTAGTGATTTTCGAGAGGTCGAGTGGCTCAAGGGCTACGAGCTTGTCTGAGATAGGGTCGTGCAGCTCGCGCTCAATGCCGGAGCCTTCATCGGGTTGGTGTCCATGATTACCGTGATTCAACTACGCACCTCTTCTGAGTTTCTGAATGCCTCAAGAATAAATTATGCAATGGAGCGGAGCAAGGAAGACAGGGATGCTGGATACCGGCGGCGTGCTGTGAGACGCAATCTCAGGGCTGAAAAGCAAGGCGACATTGCAAATTAACTTGGAAAGATTGACGTTTGTAGCTCCCGAAGCGCGTCTAAGTGGAGGAATGCGGGAGTGCGCCGGGCACTCGCAAGTCATTTTGGATCGCATTCTCAGCGTGGCTCTCCCACCGAAAGCGGAAAACGGGGTTGTTTAGATAATGCAAGGTACACGGGTTTTGTTTGTCGACGATGAGCCGAATATTCTTCTCACGATGCCATCGATTTTGAAATTGCACGGCTTCGATGTTACGGCAGTAAGCACGGTCAACGAAGCGCTGGCGAAGATTACGTCGGCCCAATTTGACGTTCTGCTCTCAGACCTGAACATTGGCGAACCAGGCGACGGCTTTGTGGTTGTTGGCGCGATGCGCCGGACACAACCGGGATGCGTCACGATCATCCTGACGGGATTCCCGGGAATAGAGGCTGCGATGGAGGCGATCCGGAACCAGGTAGATGACTTCCTGATCAAGCCCGCTCCGATACCTACACTGATTCGGCTGATAAAAGAGAAGCTGGAAAATCCCCGGCCCAGGAGACAATCTTCCAACAAACGGCTTTCAGGAATTCTAGTCGATAACTATCTGGAGATTGCACAGCGAGCTCTGATCGAGATGAAGGCCGACCCACTGCTCGGGGCTCTGCCAATCAGGGATGAGCAGAGGATTGAATTCATCCCGCAGGAACTGAAAGAGATGGCAAAGATACTGGACTCGAACGACTCGGAAGTGACGGCTCAAACCATCATGCAAGGTTCGGAAGAACGCATGAAACGATATCGGCAGGGCTACACGATTCCTCTGTTCGCGAAATACGTGCGGCTTCTGGAGCGTTCGATCTACGACGTGGTCAACGAAAACCTGTTATTGCTGAATCTCAGTTTCTTCATGCATGATCTGAAGAAGCTCCATGACATCCTGGGCTATCAGCTTGAGTGCACGCTGACTGCTTATCTGGAGGAAAGAGCGATTCGCCGCCGAATGGTGTCGAGACCTTTCCTGGGCGACAGGGACATATCCTCGTAAAAGTCAGGTGAGGTGGGGGAATACAGAAGCTCAGGAGTGGAGTGTTGCCTGATCCCCACATATGCCAACAGAAGGCATATGTGGGCCACCTGTTTTCGAGAATGGGAGTCGAGAGAGCAGGAACAGGAGCAAGGGCGAGGGCAGAGTCAAACACCCCACGTCAGCCCGATAAAGCCGGGCGGGACGTGGGGCACACTGAAGCCCAGACACACTCTTAGAGGTTAACAAGCTCAGATGAGTTTGCGCAAGGACCTTTGGCGGCTGCCATTATTTCTGCAGTGCCTATGCCGAAGTGGACGTAAACGTCGGGAGCTTCCGCCAAGGGCATCCAATATCCGAGTACGGTCTTGTCTCCCATCGCTTCGCGCGTGGTGACCGTTTCGCCGGTCTTGAGGGCGAGATTTGCTTTGCAACGTCCGCAGTGATTCTCGCCGACGCCGACCTCGGGATTGAGGCTAAAGCACTTGACGCCTGCGGGGATTCCGATGGTGCGGGCAAGGTCATTGACCGCGAGAATCGTTCTGCTCTTGTGTACGAGCATGACAGGCTCTGGAAATGGACCCCACATTGTTTGAAAAGAATCGAGAATTCGTTGTTCTACCATTTGATAACTCCACTCAGGATGAATTTTGTCAGCGAATTACCACGCCAGCCATCGGCAGCAATCGGATAGCGAGTGTGGGAACAATACAGAAAAGGAGAGTTCCCAGAAAGAGCGTCAGCAGGGAACCCTTCAACAGGATCTTCCAGGGGCCATCCGCGTGATTTGTCTGAACTATGTTTGGCATTGGAGAAGTCCCTCTATGACTAAGACGGATGAGGCTTGAAGTTATTGCACGATTTTGAGAATTATTGCAGCCGCGCTCATCGAAACGACTTCAAGGAAGATATTTCCCGCGAGAGCGCGGAAAAGAAGAATCGATGGCGGACTGAAAAGCTTGAGGCCGCACGGGAGACTTGGGAATTGCTGGGATCCTTCGCTTGCGCTCAGGATGACCCTCGATCGGGCCCTCGCAGCACGTGGCAGACACATCTATTATGAAACCCGCTAGCCCCTATCCGTGGGGCTTGGCGAGTGAGTAGTAGAGAAATCGCGGAAGGATTGCTGACCAATCTCGCGCCACCACTCTTCATATTGACGGCGTGAACTCCCGTGTCCCAAACGGCGATGACCGTGCGCTCCGTGGTGAAAACCTCCCACGAGAATACGGGCGAGAAGTAGCAGTCCGGCGCTACGCCAGAAGGTGATATGCCCAACGCCAAGCAATGCGGGCATGACGCCGTTCCAGAGCAGCATTACGGCATAGGCGAATCCGAGAACCAGCGCGGCGCCAAAGAGAATTGCCATACCCATGTGCGCGGCTATGCTTGAAACGCGGCGGCGGCCAGAGTGTGGCGCGTCCGTGCAGTCGTGAAAATTAGTCATCATCACAAACCCCTATCTGTAATCCTTGTAGTCGGAGAGCATTTTGCGAAGTTTCTCCGTGGCGCGACTCTTTCTTGAAAGCAGAGTTCCTATGGGTTCGTCCCAATCGTCGGACAGCTCGCGGAAACTTCGGTCGTCGATTTCCGTGGCGATCCAGACCTCCCGCTCGGGAGGACTGAGCGCGTCAATCGCAGTGACAAGACGCTCGCGCAGTTCGGCGTGCTGAAAGCTTTGATCTGGCCGTGGCCGCGAATCAGGCGGCAACACGGGCATTGATGGCTGCGATTCATCGGCCGTTTCCAGTGCAGGCACCTGCGGGACACTCTGGCGCTGGTGATCGGTTATGCGGTTGGCCAAAGAACGGTAAATGTAGGAACTTAGGTTTTCGACCTCGCCAATTACATCGGCCCGCTGCAGGAGGTTGGACGTCACCTCCGAGAGAATGTCCTCGGCGTCCATATCGGAGAATTCGAAGAGACGCCGCCGAACAAAGCCCAGGAAACGGGCTTTCTCGCGCACAAATATCTCCCCTAGTCGATTCCTGCCATCGTTCATGTAAGCGTCTGCAAGCGACTCCTGCTAATAAGACGTTAATTCATGAGGAATATTGCAGCGATTTATGAAAAAGATATTTCGGGGCGGCACGAGGAATAAAGATGCGTGCGTTAAGGTCTTTTCATCTGAAACCGGCCCTAAATACGCACCACTAAAGCAAAACGAGCGGGTACAATCGAATCAATCATGTCTTACGCAACAAGCTCTTCTTCCCTGCAAGCATCTGGCGGCTCGCGGCTTCGGCTGGTGGGCCGCATCGTTTTGGTTGTCCTTTTAGTGATCGTGGTGCTGGCGGGTGGGATTGGTCTCTGGTTGCATTCGGCGGTGCGTTCGGCGATGCCTCAACTGGATGGCACGGTGAAACTGCGGGGGTTGACGGCTCCGGTCACAGTGGTGCGCGATGCACATGGGGTGCCGAGCATAACGGCGCAGACGCTGGACGATCTGTTCTTCGCGCAGGGTTATGTGACGGCGCAGGACCGGCTGTGGCAGATGGACATGGCGAGACGCTATGCGGCGGGAGAGTTGTCGGCGGCGTTGGGTTCCGATTACGTGAAGGTGGACCGCGAGCAGAGGACGCTGGGGCTGCGAAAGGTGGCGCGGCGTTCGCTGGAACAGGCTTCGGCGGCAGAGCGCGAACAACTGGAAGCCTATGCGCGCGGAGTGAACGCCTACATTGCTGAACATCAGTATGGGCTGCCACTGGAAATGCGAGTGCTCCGGTATTTTCCGAGGACGTGGACGGTTGAGGATTCCCTGCTGATTGGAGTGTCGATGGCGGAGATGCTGAATCACGGGACCTATTTGGACGACTTGAATCGCGAAAAAATTCTCGCGCGGCTGGGGCCGGAGCTGACGAACGATCTGTACGTGGAACAATCGCAGAGAGATATTGTGCCGGGACACGATCTGGATGAGATTGAGCCGGCGGCGGTGGCTCCTGACACGGCGCAGAGAGCGGCGAAAGAAGCGCCTCCGGTGAAGCACGAGAGAAGGCATAGGCGACGGGCGGAGCTGGAGAGGCCCATGGCTCCGATGGTGGATAGGGTGAGGGCGGGGTCGAACAACTGGGTCATCAACGGGACTCATACGGAGAGCGGAAAGCCGCTGCTCGCAAACGATATGCATCTGCCGCATCGGATTCCGAACACCTGGTATGAGGCGCACCTGACGTGCGGCGACTTCGACGTGGCGGGCGTGACGCTGCCGGGAACTCCGTGGGTGCTCGTGGGTCACAACCGGCGGATCGCGTGGGGGTTTACGAACGTGGGGCCGGATGTGGAAGACGTATTCGTCGAAAACTTCAACGGGCAGGGGGAATATCAGACTCCCGAGGGTTGGCGGAAGCCGGAGGTGCGGCACGAGGTCATCCACGTGAAACGCGGGCTGGACGTGAAGATGGACGTGCTGGTGACTCGGCATGGGCCGATCATTTCGCGGGAGATGAAGGGCGAGGGACGGCAACTGGCGCTGAAGTGGGCCATCTACGACACGGGGTTGAGCATGCCGTTCTTTGCGGTGAACGCGGCGCAGAACTGGGATGAGTTCCGCGCGGCATTTGGACGATACAACGGACCAGGACAGAACGTAGTCTATGGCGACGTGGATGGGAATATAGGGTATCAGGCGACGGGGCGGGTTCCGGTGCGGGCGGCAGGCGATGGGGCGCTGCCGGTGAGCGGCGCGGATGATCAGCACGAGTGGACGGGGTACGTTCCGTTTGAGGAGATGCCGAGCGTGTACAACCCGCCGTCGGGAATTATCGCTACGGCGAATGGGCGGATCACGGCGGATGGGTACAAGTATTCGATCACGAAGGAATGGGAGTCGCCGTACAGAACCGAGCGGATCTACCGGGTGCTGCGGCAGAACAAGAAATTTACAGCGGCAGACATGCTGGCGCTGCAGACCGATGTGCAGAGCGATCTGGATAAGTTTGTGGCGCAGAGGATGGTGTACGCCGTCGATCAGACTCCGGGGGCAAGCGCACGGGCCAAGAACGCGGCGGATATTCTGCGGAAGTTCGATGGAAAGATCAGCATGGATTCGGCAGGGGCGGCAATTGAACAACGAGCGCGGCACTGGCTGACGGAGACTCTGCTGGCGAACAAGCTGGGAAACGACACGGTGCTGTATGCGTGGTACATGAAGACCGTTTGGCTGGAGAATACGATCGCGTTTCAGCCGGATCGGTGGCTACCGGCGAAGTATGAGACTTGGGACGGACTACTGGCGGCGGCAGTGGAGGCAGCGGTGAACGATTCGCAGGCTCCGCGGGATTTGTCAAGCTGGAAGTATGGAGATTACGCAACGGTGCAGATTGGGCATCCGATCTTCGGCAAGCTGCCTTGGCTGAAGAGGTACGCTATGACGCAAAGACTGCCACAGTCGGGCAACGGGATTACGGTGAAGCAGGTTGGCGGAATGTTTGCGCCTTCGGAACGCTTTACGGCTGATTTCGGGGATCTGGATCAATCGACGCTAAACATTGTGAATGGACAGTCGGGCAATCTGTTTAGCCCGTATTTCAACGATCAGTTCGAGGCGTGGTATCGGGGGACGACGTTTGGGTTGGCGTTTAAGCCGGAGACGGTGGAGAAAACTGGGGTTCATCGGTTGCGGCTGGTGGGAGAGTAGGGAGCGGTGCAAGAGCAAGACAACAACCCCACTCAACAAAAAGAGCGTTGTGTGGGCGACCTGCCTTGGGCACCGATTATGAAAATCTCGCGAGCGGGACAGGCGTGCTTGTTTGCTATTTAAGCTAAAGAACGTGGGTTGCGCAATGAGATAGCTCGCGGGTTTGGCTGGGTTTTCGAAAGACAAGGCAAGGACAAAGACAAGAACCCCACGTCAGCCCGATGAAGCTGGGCGGGACGGGGGGCACCAAGGGCAGGACTGATTGTGAAGCGCGTTGATTGCTAGTTGATGTAGAGAACGTCGCTGGCTTGACCCGTTACGTCCGTGGTGTGTTCGGAGGTAAGTGGATTGCCCTTCTGGTCGTACATGTAGAATTCGCCACCCTCGATGGTGTAGACCTCGCCGCGGTTGACGGCAAGAGAGATGCCGGTAGCATCGCCTTTGGCTGTGGCGAGCACGGTTCCGGTTCCAGCGGTGGGATTGACCATCGTGATGCAACTCTGCACTCCGCAGTTGGTGGAGGCCACCCAGAAGACGCCGTTGATGTTGCGAATCCAACGCTTGGCGCCGTTGCCGATTCGGATGGGAGCGGATGCGGTTCCCGCGGCAAGATCGATAGTGGTGAAGAAGCCGTCTTGCACGATGTTTTTACCGGTCGTGCAGTTTGGAGCCGACCCGGTGAAGGGACAATCATTGGAAATGGCGGTGGTTGCCGATCCGGCTACGTAGAGCTTGTTAGCGGTGCGGTCAATCAGGCCGCGGCGTGCGCCTAACACATTGTTGTTACTATTCCACTGATTGGTGACTTTGGCGGTTCCGGTGCGAGTCGTGCTGTCAAGAACGAGAGTGGAGAGATCAACCTGAATAACGCTTGGGGCGCTCGAACCTCCGCACTCGGTTCCACAGTTGAGGATGAAGGCTTTGGTGTTGTCGGCGGAAAAGAAGGCGTCAACAGGCTTGGAGAGCAACACGGGAGTTCCGGTTGCGGAATCGGCCAATGTGAGGAGGTAAACCGGCGAGGCCTGCGTGACCGGGTCATCGGGAATACTTAGATCGATCCAATGAGCCTGGGAGGAATCGGGCTGGCCGTCGGTGAAAGCCAGCAGGTGTTTCTCGGCGGGGTCCATGGAAATATAGCGGACGCCGGTAAAGGGAATCTGCGTGTTCAAGCTGCCATCGGTGGGGTTGAAACGAACGATGGCACCGGGGGTGCGGAAGGTGCCATTGGAGTAGTTGTAAACGGCGGCGAAACCGACCTTGTTGTTGGCGGAAGTGACGAAGCTGTCGGTAGTTCCGTTGAGTTGGATGGTCGCCTTGACGGATTCCAAGTTGTTGTTGAGCGAGGAAATCGAATTGGACCCGGAGTTATTGACGAAGGTCAATGTGCCGTCAGGCGAGGACTGCAGGTAGGTGGGCTGGCTGCCAACGCCGAAGGTGAAGGACGTGAGCCGGTCCTGTGAGGCGTCCATTACCTGAAGCTGGCCAGCAAAGTAATTGGTGACGACGCTGCGATGGGATAGGTGGGTGGTGGGCTTGAAAGGCTGGTCACCGGAACCATTGTTGAAGGTGCTCTGGCTTGTGGTGTCGCCGTTGCCGCATCCGGCCAGTAATATTGCGCCCATCAGGGCGATAATCAATGTCGCTTGCTTCAAGCAACGCACTCCAGAAGAGATGGATTCGAAGATGCTGGAAAGGTCGATTATAACATTGAGGATAGAGGTTGCCGGACGGCAGCTATGGTAAGGTTCCAGAAAAGCATTTAATGCAGTCCAGGATAAATTAGGTCAAGGACCCGCAATGTCATCGTTTTTAGAACGCCTGAAGGGTGGCCCCGTACTGTGCGACGGCGCCATGGGCACACTGCTGTATGCGAAGGGTGTGTTCATCAATCGATGTTATGACGAACTGAATGTCTCGCAGCCTGAGATTGTGGGCACGATTCACGCCGATTATGCAAAAGCCGGAGCTGAGGTGCTGGAGACAAACACCTTTGGAGCCAATCGCTATCGGCTTCTGAGACATGGGTTCGAGGGACGGGTGCGGGAGATCAATCAGGCCGGGGTTCGCCTGGCGCGGGCGGCAGCTACGGGCGGCGTGCTGGTGGCAGGAAGCGTTGGGCCGCTGGGAGTCCGCATTGAGCCGCTGGGCAAGATTGCGCGTGAGGAAGCGAGGGCGGCTTTCCGGGAACAGATCGAGGTGTTCGCCGATGAGGGCGTGGATCTGATCCTGCTTGAGACTTTTGGATATGTGGATGAGCTGCATCAGGCAATACTGGCCGCACAAGAGGCTGCGCCGGGATTGCCGATCGTGGCCGAAGTGACGATTGACGAAGAAGGCAACGCACTGGATGGCACGGGAGTAGAGATCTTTGGCGCGAGATTGACGGACTTTGGCGTGGACGTGGTGGGATGCAACTGCTCGGTAGGTCCGGCGGCGATGTTGGACACCATTGAGCGGCTGCGGAGAGTGACTTCCCTTCCACTGGCAGCGCAACCGAACGCAGGTATGCCGCGCAGCGTAGAGGGACGGAACATTTATCTGTGTTCGCCGGAGTACATGGCCAGCTATGCGAGGAAGTTTGTGGCGGCGGGCGTGTCACTGGTGGGCGGGTGCTGCGGTACAACGCCTGAGCATATCAAGTCGATGAAGTCGGCGCTGCGTGTGGGAGAAGCGCGCGCATCGTCATTCCACGTGACAGTGGCGAATACGGCCACGGCACCGGCGGTAAAGCCGCTGGAAGAGCGGTCGAAGATGGGACGGAAGCTTGCTACCGGCGAGTTTGTGACGATGGTTGAGATCGTACCGCCCAAGGGAAGCGATCCGGCGAAGGAACTGGCGGCAGCTAAGTATCTGCGCGGCGTAGGAATCGATGCGGTGAATATTCCTGACAGTCCGCGGGCTTCGGCACGCATGGCGAACCAGGCGCTGTGCAACTTGATCGAGCGCGAGTGCGGGATTGAGACCATACTGCACTACACCTGCCGCGACCGCAATGTGCTGAGTATTCAGAGCGATCTGCTTGGCGCTTGCGCGCTGGGACTGAACAACCTGATCTGCATCACGGGCGATCCGCCGAAGCTGGGCAATTATCCGGACGCTACCGCGGTGTTTGACGTGGACGCGATTGGATTGGTGAACATTGTCCGAAACCTGAACCTGGGCGTGGATATTGGCGCGAATCCAATTGGCTCGGCTACATCGTTTGTAATCGGCGTGGGAGCGAATCCAGGGATCAGCGATATCGACGAGGAGGTGCGACGCTTTGAATACAAGTGCGAGGCGGGAGCGCACTTCGCGGTAACGCAACCGGTGTTTGACCTCCGGCTGCTGGAAGAGTTCCTGCGGAGAGTGGAGCATTGCAAGATTCCGGTGATGGCCGGGATTTGGCCACTGACCAGCGTACGGAATGCGGAGTTCATGCGAAATGAACTGCGGGTGTCCGTGCCGGATGAAATTTTAACGCGTATGACGGCGGCGAGCGGGACCAGCGAACTGGCGCGCGCGGAAGGGGTATTGATCGCGCGCGAGATGCTGATCCAGGTGCGCTCGATGGTGCAGGGCGTTCAGGTGAGCGCGCCGCTGGGAAAGTTTGCGGCAGCGGTGGACGTGATTGAAGCACTGGGACAAAGGGTGGAAACCTAGCGACCGGTCGAAAGGTTCACGCAACAGACGAAAAAGCCCGCATCCAGCGCGCTGGCTGGATGCGGGCTTTTCGTTTCCAGAACGGTTTCAAGGAAGGTGTATCGAGAGCGAGGGAAAGATAGCGGGCTGAAAAGCTTGAGGACACACGGAAGGACCTGGGCATTGCGGGGGTCCTTCGCTGGCGCTCAGGACGCCCCTTTTAAAAGCAAGAGCAAGAACAACAACCAGGGCGGTAGAGGTGGAATGCGTTGCTCCCTCTTAGCAACATGGCAGAGCCATCTACTATGGAACCGAAGCGCTTAGGCGGACGGCTTGACTGCGTACACTTTGACGCTGGCGGCTGCGGCATTGACATCGTACCTGGCGAGAAGCTCTCCCAAATCGTCGTGGAGAGTTGTCGATGGTTCAGCCGAACAACACAGCACATTGAAATCGCCGGAGCCGCTGGCGGTATTCACGGCTGGAGAGCAGCAGGCAGATTGATTCTCTAGTTTCGCGTACGAATTGAGATCGGCTCCGGTGTCTATGATTTCGACGTACTCAAATCCGGCGGCTAGCAGTGCGGCGCGGTAGTCGTCGATGAGCATGGCTCCGGCGATGCAGCCGACGTAGGCAGCTACACTTTTGGCGACCTCTTCCGGGAGCTCGGATTTCAAGGCGATATCGCTGGCGGCGAGTCGGCCTCCGGGCTTGAGAACGCGAACGATTTCGCGGAATACGGCTGGCTTGTCGGGAGCGAGATTGATGACGCAATTGCTGATGACGCAATCGACAGAGGCATCGGCGA